>Ga0268250_10000154_pt1 | contig 33077 bp, 24 predicted proteins | sample AgamicAsSfe_FD_200448 | JGI IMG/M metagenome (GOLD analysis project Ga0268250, IMG submission 200448) | Agave microbial communities from Guanajuato, Mexico - As.Sf.e (v2) (version 2) | ecosystem: Host-associated > Plants > Phyllosphere > Phylloplane/Leaf | place: Guanajuato, Mexico | collected...
GATGAGGGGCAGGACGGGCAAGCCCAGGGCAGAAGGGCGGGATCAAAGGGGGTTGGAGGGGTTGATTACAATGAGATAGTAATAGTAGCATAGACGCTGATAACCTCGAGATTGAAAGAATGGATTGGAAGAATGGGGCAAAATGAGAAGAAACTCTGGTACATACATGTGTGCTTTATACCCTCGGGCTCTACATATCGCCGCTAGGGAAATGCCTGTAGACTGTGGATCACAATGTTAGCACCGTCATCACCACCACCATCTCACCTTCAAATAGCCAGCTAGCCAGCCAAATCAGCCACATCGAGTTCGACGAGCTGATACGGACTGGATAGCGTGCCTGACAAGAGTGTACAGAACTCGGAACTTACGCCAACAGTGCCCTCATACACCGTATCGCCCGAATGTGGCGTCAGTAAGCCTTGTTTTTCCGCCTAGAATATCGACACAAGGTTGTTAGCAGAACATACTCGTTGCGTGCGTGCGTGTATACCACCTCAATGGCCGCCCAAGCGCAGTCTGAGCTGAAGATGGAGCCGTTCCGGTGCCGGAAGGTTAGGAAAAGGAAGTTGAGAAGAAACCGGATAAGGAGAGGAAGCGCGGGCGGGGGGAAGCACGGGAGGAAGGAACTGGAAGGGAGAGGAGAAAGAAGAAGTGAGAAAGGAGATGGAAATGGAAGGAAGAAAGGGAGGAGGAAGAGACGTACCGTATCAATCAAGCTCAACGCCACGCGATCCTTGGGGCTTTGGCCTGCTCCGTTGAGGAACTACATATTTGCGTTTGCTGTATCAGTATCATGCGTCACATACTCAAGGTCGTACCGAGCAGAAATAGATAGTCGCACTCACCTCGGCCTTCCCTAGGATTTCGCAACCGGTCGCTTCGGAGAGGGATTTCTGTGGAAGGGATGGAGCGTTAGTTTCTGGACTCTACTGGGCAGTGTGGGAGATGTGAGGTCGTGAAGGGGGGAGGACAAAGGTATGGGCTGTGATTGGAACAAGACGTGGTTCGGAAGGGAACGATGAGACGGTGAGATGCTGGGGCGGCTTGAGGTGAATGAAGTGGTATAGACATGAAAGGGAGGTATGCAGTAGTGCAGTGGTGTAGTTAAAAAAAGACCGAGAGGATGAGGAGGGGGCCAGGTCAGGCTAGATAGTGGTGGTAATGCTTGATGAGGTGATGGTGGATGGTGCCTGATTCAGGAGGCATGCGCGTGGGCATGTATATCGACAGGGCTAGGTTGTAGCAAGATCTCTCCTCCTCAGCACTTCAGCGTCCCACCACCACTCTACCACAGCACACGTCACTGGACCATGCATTCACGCCTACTTATCACTCACGTACGCACGTACGCACGCACGCACGCACGCCAAGTTTCTACTCACCAGTCGAATCAACGGTGTAATCCCAATACACCCTTCAATCCCCTCTTTGACATCTCTCTTCATCTCCAACCCTCCTCTTGTCCCTTCTACTCCACTTCTTCCCTCTTCTTCTCCTCGCTGTCCATTCATCTCTCTCTGCCTCTTCCCTTGCCTTTGCACATGACGAACCTCCACGCCCTCATCGATCTCCGCCCCAGTCATTCCCAAGCTTTTCATCGCCCGCCCCTCAACGAGCGCAGAGATCGCCTCTCCGTACCCCACCGTCAGCAACACACCAGCCAGCACACCCACCACCGCCGCCGCCGTCGCGAGCAGGAGACTGCCTTGTCGCTCACTTGAGGCTACGATCGACGTGCCCATCCTTGCTTCTGGCGATGATCTTATTTCGTAATTGGGTTGTTATTGTCCGGTTCAGCTCAAGATCCACGCCGCTGGATTTCGGTGATTCCGGTCCTGCTTCTTTGAGGGATTCGAGTCGGATTCACGCAGTAGATAGGAGTGTACTGGAGATTGATGGGTGCTTGATCGACGGAAAGGAAAGTCGTGTACAGTATAATACTGTATTCGACGTGGCAGATATGCTTCTTTCTTCCCCTTTTAAAGGTTCAACATTGCATCGCGACACGAGAAGGTCCTGATATCAGGCTTTGGTACGTAAGATGAGTCGTGTGTCGTATAAACATATCATAATCACGTACGACGAAAATGAGGTTGAGTGGCAAATATATGACACATCACGTGACTAAGCCTTTGATGGCCATGCCTATGCAAATTATTCACTTGTCAAGCTTCACTCATCTTTTACCCATGCTATAGGATGCATCATACAGCATTATGCTTACTATTACCATCTTCCCCACTGATCCAACCTGTCATCCCATCTATAGCCAAGAAGCTATATCTATTCTATACTTCATCCAGCCTGTCCAGCCTTTGCGATATCATCTCTCCCGTCTCTGTCATAGGTGCTTCATTCCACCCTTAGACGACAACATCCTCTGCGCGTCACCGAGAACCTCCCTCAGTCATGGTTCAGTGTTTGTGCTCGTCGTTTCTTGATGTGTCATGCTCATATGTCGACTGATCATGCGTGCTGTAAAGATCAGTCGGTACGTGCTCACATTTGCGCTTCCTGCTCGTCCAGGGCATGGGAATGGCTGACCAAGTACGGTAAACTCCTCGATCATCCAGACGTCTTCTTCTTCACCCTCTGGTCTTTTGTAGCTTACTCCTCCTCATCCTGATCATCACGCACCTCATCCTCCATTCCAGCCTTTTCCGCCATCTTCCTCTCCTCTTCCGCCTCTAACCACTCATCACTCGGCCTCTCATCCTCCTCTTTCTGCTTCATGGCTTTGATCAGCTCGTCCTTATCCGTCATAATCGTGACATCAGGGTCTCCCGATGAATTCTCCTTTCCATCCTCTTGCCGCTCACCATATTCTGACTCCCATTCTTCCTTGAAGACATCGCCATAGTCTTCGTCGTGGCGCAACAGCTTGAGCTCCTCGTCTGATTTGGAAAGTGCTTCGTGGGTCATGCCTTCGCCGATGGCGCCATTAAGGTCGGTATCGGGGTCGAGGCGGTTGTTCATGTCGGTGTATTCGAGGCCCCAGGTCTCGTTTGGGTACGTAGACTGCCACCAGCCGTAGCTCGGGAAACCCCTGACAGAGTATTAGTAAGGCTTGGATGAGTCAAACATGACAGATTAACTCACTTTGTACCCTGGCCGACGAAAGGCCATCCAGGAGGAAACGTCGACATGAAAGGCGTGAACCAATACCTACCCTCGCAGAAGCCGTCATCCGGACAATCCAAGTCACAATACCCAAATCGTTCACAAAAACACTGTTCCGTCTTCGGACAGCTGACAGCATCCATGCTGAAGAGAATGTGCCAGAGGTACTCCATGACCCGTCCCGATACCGCAGGCGCCAGCGTCGTCTCCCACAGCCATTGCCGCACACGCTCAAAGTGCACAATCGGACGCTTTCGCACCTGATCTCTGGAAACAGCAAACTGTGCACAGCACGGAGCAGCCACAATTTCAGGAAGCTCAACGTCAGGGAAGAACTGGCCAAACGCTTCAGTGTAGGCATGGCGGATGCCGAATGGGTCAGGCCGTTGGTCGTCGATGCCCTGAGCAGGGAAGATCTCGTCGGGACAGCCGGGCGTCCAGGTGCAGCGGAGCGAAGCATAGCCGACTTTCTTGACGTGCGGGAGCTGGAGATGCTTGACGGCGGGGATGCCATCGTACATTGGATCGTCGTTGTGCCATTGGTAGCGTTCGGCGTGGAGGAAGACCATGTAGTCAGGTAGGTTGTAGTAGTTGTTGATTATGTAGGTGAGGAAGACGGCGGCTTCGTTGCCTCCTTGGCGGGAGACGGTGAGTTCGGCGTTGTCATCGTTCACGACCTTTCGTCGCAGTTAGTACATGGAGGTCATGGAGAGAAGGAAAGGCAGGCCACTTACATAGATATTGAGGTTCCAATCCGAAAAGTGCTCGCGCACCCAAGACGTGTTCTCCCATGTCGTGGACGCTACGATGATCGCCTTGCGCTCACCAGTCTGTCTGATGAGGCCAGAGTTCTCGCTGTCATAGCTGACGATTCGCTCCTGTTGCAAGATGCGATGGCCATGTGTGACTGCGAAAGGTGCCTCTTGAGCACTGATGTAGTAGAAGCTGGAAGCCCGCTCGACGAGAAAGATGACACCGACGAGAGCGAGGATGCGGATGAGTAGCGAGTTTGGTGAGGTGAGACGCTCGATCGTGCTGATGGATAGACGGCGCATCTTGAGACGATGATCGTTCGTGGTGGTTGAGGTAATGAACGTGGTCTTGTTGAGTGCAAAGTTGGTGACGGGAGACTTAGTCCACCGGATGAAGGGCCGAAGTCTGGAAGAGCAGGTCTTTTCGTCAAGGCAGGAGCGCCTCTGGTGGTCGTTGTTGCAGAGACTTTGTGAGAGTGTCGAATAATTTCAGACAAGGTGGCGGCATTAACGATCTTCGACGGGAGAGAGTACAATGTCAAAGTCTCGGCTATGATCTAATGACTGAAGCTCTGAGTGGCAAGTAAGAGTCTCATAAATCCATCAGAGGCGAGAAGAGAGCGAAGACAAGGTTACAAGCGAGTGACTGGCATCGAAGGTACACAAACTGAGCAGCTGGAAACGCGAAGCAGAACGATGGATGATGACGATGATCGTGAAGGAGGAGAGTTGTAGATGTGAAGATTGAGGTGCCGGAAGTGAAAGTGAAAGCGAGGTCAAACGGACCATGTCCACCTCGTCTTGGCGATTGCAAACGCTGGAGTGCAAATGTCGCACTCGCACTTATACCTGCAGCCCCGATGGTCCAAGGAAAACATTCATATCCCTGTTATCGTGCCTGCTGTATCCACAGAACTACGGCACAGTGCTCCGCTCGGACTCATCGTTTTCCTAGTCTTGGCTGTTGTCTTCTTCATCCTTTGTTCGACCCTGATCTGCTCAGACGCTGTAGTACCAGTACAAGATCCTGAGATGTATATTATAGCACAAGCACGATACATGCAGGTCGTGTGCAGGTCTGAAGCGCGTGCCTGACCTTAGGGCTTAGCGTAAGGCTTAGACTTTGCGAGTACCGACGTCTCACACTCTCACAGATGAAGGCAGTGACCCCTCGCGTGTGGTAGAGAACCGCCTACGATCTGCATATGATGGGTATTTTGCACTATGCTTTAGACACGAAAACCCACCCATCATATAACAACATCTCTGATTCCACCCTCTCACTTCCCACCCTTCCTCTTCTTCCCGCCACCCCGGTCATTTAGCCTCTCCGCCTCCCCCTGCGCTTCGGCTAACGCACTCCCTGCCTTCCTCTTCTTCGCCTCGCCCTTGCTCGCCCTCTTCAAGCTGACCGTGCCTCCTCCCTTCTTCGCCGCCCCACTGACCGCTCGCTCCGCATCATCCTCATCAATATCTCCGCCTCCAATCTCGTACTTCTCTAGTGGTAGTGCATCAATCATAGCTCTTGCACGTTCCTTCTCCGCCTTGACGCCCGCATCCAAATCTTCCTCGAGCGTTGTCTCTAGCGGTGCGAAGCGCATGCGTGCTTCATTCCCTGCCCGGTCTGCCACGTCGACATCGCCATCGCCGTCTTCAGCGTCGGTGGCGCCTTGCAAACGACGGGACGCGTCTTCCGATGGGAGACCCCGTGCGACATCTGCTTCCACGATGGCTTTAAACGCGGTGCTGACTTTGCGCATCAGTTTGACAAACATGGCCAGTAGTTGACTGCTGCCGCCCAATCCGAGCTCTTTTCCTACATCCTCTATTTCTCGACGTTGGCAGCCAATGGCCAAGAGGAGCGCCGATTGGACACCCGACAGTGATATCTGTGGCGAGCTGCGCAATGGGCCGGAGAAATAGAGAGATGCAATAGATGGGAGGAGGTCCAGGATAGCGTGGTAGTCGAGCATGTTCGTAGCGTATGAGGTCAGGCGTGCGAGGTCGTGTGGGGTGAAGTGGGCGTCGAGGATCTCCTTTGTCAGGACTGTTGACGATGCGTCGTCCTGTTGTTGCTGCGCGCGGAACGAGTTGCCTGCTGACTCGTCCAGACTGAGTGCGAGAACAGCAGGGAAAGTGCGGAAGTTGAAAGAGAGGAGGGAGAGGAAGCGGCGGTGGAAGTCTCGCGAGAAGGCTGGTAGCCATGTATCGTCGTCATCATCATCGTCAGCATCGGCTCCTTTTCGATCTGCGGAAAAGGTGCGTAGCATCACACAAGTATGCTCGCCTGTGAGGTCATTTGCTGTTTGGCGAAGGTAGACTGGCACGAAGCCTGCACGCTTCCAGAATTTGTGGAGACTTGGTGTCAAACCGTAGCTGACGCCGATGTAGTCGAGCTGTCCTGGTGGTCTGACTTCGGACAGGCGGGAGAAGAGTGGTGGCATGGAGTTGTAGTCGCGCACTTTTACATTATCCGTGAGTAGTGCACTTTGTTCCAGCTCTTCTTCAGTGACGCGCACGATCTCTCGCTGCCCGTCGGCTACTTGGTTCTCGTTGAGGCTGAGGAATTTGCCGGCGTAGAAGTCGACCAGGAGAGATAGTGCTCGCGCACCATAGCCCATGCTGATGTAGTCGGGATTCGTAGCGATGCGCACAACACGAGCTCCTGACAGTCCGGCAAACTCGTCATCCTGGAATTGCTGGCTCACGAGCCAGGGTATTAGATCGCCACCGGCACGCTGACCACGAGAAAGTGATCGTTGTACACTTTCCTTGCTGATTTGACCTTCGAGGGCTACTTGAATGACAACAAGCGGCTCCGGCAGTTTGTTGGCCCCCTCTGGTATTGGTGGGACGAGGACGTAGAGTTGATGAGCAGGGGCATCGGACATGAGTTGGAGGTCGTTCGGAGAGTTCTTGTAGTGAGAGGCGACGTATAGAGAGAGCATAGAGTTGAGGAAGCGTTCGGAGATGGCGTGGAAGGAGAATAGAGTATCGCGGTTGACTGCAAGAAGTTGACACTCTTTCGGATCAGGCGTGCCACCGGCCGAAGCAAGCGAACGTTGTGGTAGTGTTGCGTCAAGACACAACAAACGGTTCAGCCACTTCTCGACAGCGTCACCAGCAGCGTATCTGATAGGCTCTGATAGTGTGATTTCTCGTAGTGTCCGGCTGCCCATTGGACCCTGCCCGTCTGTTGCAGCAGCTCCACCACTTGCAACCTTCGGCCGGCCTCGGCTGTGTTCACGTAACTGACTGATGAGTTTCAGTGATAGAGACCTTCCAGTGCCTTCGTAGCCATTGATTGTTGAGGCCATGAAGACCAAGTACGGACCCATGAGCTTCTTGACCAATGGAAGAGGTATCGCTGCTGCCTCATCGATGACTAGCAGCTCAGCTTGGCCTAATGTATATGCATCTTGTGGCTGAATGTACTGGATGGTCTGTCTATGCTGTCTGTGTACATTCACTCGCACAATTGCCTTGTTGAAGTCTGGATTTGTGGATTGTATGATAGTATAGTCAAGATGGTCTTGGTAGCCCAACGCATCGAAGCCTTTGAACACGAACTCAAACAATGTTTTCAGGTTCTCCGGACTGGGTGATGTGATGAAGATATTGCTGTAACCATGTGCCACAGCCGCCGCTATTGCCACGCCTAGTGCTGCCGACTTTCCTCGTCCACGCGCCGCCGTCAGAGCTACCGTGCTAGACAATGTCTTCTCCGATATTGCGTCAACAAATGTCAACAACGCCTTTGCCTGGTCTACTGTCTTTGCTAGCTGTACAAGTGATCCCACAGGTTTCGTATCTGCTAAGTCTTCCTTGATCTTGGCAAGCTCTCGTGCGGCCGGTGTCTTGCCTGCTGTTTCTGGATCTGGTGGTGGTAGTTGCTGTACAGTCTTACCTCCCGATATCGGTAGTACATTCATCTCGTCGTCAATAACAAGACATGATTCGCAACTCCCAAGTGACAGGATGAACCTCTCATTGAACCGCGCCACAACATCTGAATGTGCTTCTGTTCGATACCGAGAATGGACGTCCATTGACAATGTGTACAATTGCTTCAAGCTGTGCATGCCTTTCAGTAAAAGAATCACCAGACCTCCACCCTCGACCGTTTCTATCGTCCTCGCCAGCAAATTCGGTGTGATGGCTTCAAAGTCTTGTAATATACACATGCCGTACGTGTTTCCCAGAATTTTCTCAGTCTCCTTGTAGTAGACATATCGTATATTCTGTGTCGACACAAACAGCTCGAATGGATCATCTGTGTCAGCATCGCGGATACCTCGCTTGATCTCTTTCTTGATCTTCTTCTCCCGCTTCTTTCGGTGACTCGTGAAGCCTAGTAGTTGGTTCTTGTATGCCCATAGCACTGATTTGTTCAATTTTATGTCGACGTTGAGGAGGATGTGGTAAAGGTTGACGATCACGTCCTTTTGGTGGTCACCGACAACTACGAAGAAGCTTCTTTTCTTCTCTTGTGCGCCATTGCGAATGAGAGCTGGAATGCGACTATCGATGGCTTTCTTTACCATTCCTGCAGCTTGCAGCCTGTTAAGGCTGGTCTGATGTCGCCTTCCCTAAGACTTTGCGGGTGCAGTAGTCCCTTGATGAACAGCGAGGAGCACCAGTGACAAATAAGCGCAGTCGTTATGTCGTTGGAGAAGGGTGAAGGTGAAGTACATACAACACACCTCAGGCGCAACAAGCTTGATCAGCACTTTTCTTGCGCTATGGGTCCGAGCAGAACGGGTAGCACTCCGACAGCCCTGAAGGGCATTTGGCCAACGTCTCCATTGGACATTTGACGTGACCGACCAGACGACGACAACGTCAATAAGCATTTCGAAACAACATCAGACGCGAGAAGCCCTGTGAGCATCAGCTTTATGCGACAGGATGAGTGGCAATCAAGATGACGGCACCTACAATTGGCGACTAAGCTCGCATCCCATCACGCTACTCGTTTTCTTGGGACTTCGCATATGTTAGTAACACTCCCTTCATCACAGCGCAGTCGCATGCTCTGAGCTTGGGATTCATCAAGCCCCGCGCGGGCGCTTGCACTGTAGCCTACTAACATACCTCTCACACTACAGCATCCCTCCTCATCTACCTCTTCGGCCTCCTCTTCATAGACAACTTCGTCCTCGTCTTCATCCTCACCATCCTCCTCCTGGCTGCCGACTTCTACAACCTCAAAAACATCGCTGGGCGTCGCCTCGTCGGACTGCGATGGTGGAACGAAGTCGATCTGTCCAGCACAACAGGAGAATCGCATATGGTGTTTGAGTCGCTCGACCCCAATGACCCTGATGTGAGGAAGATCAACGCGGTGGATAAGCGCTTCTTTTGGCTTGCACTGTATGCACAGCCGGTCCTGTGGGTGATGCTGGCGTTTGTGGCGATTGTCAGGCTGGAGTTTATTTGGTTGACGCTTGTTGGTGAGTATTTGAAGTGGTGCAGAGACCATGGATCTGAGGAGCTAATCACGTCTTATCTAGTTGTGGCATTGATCCTTACGATTACGAACACTGTGGCGTTTTCAAGATGCGATAAGTTCAGTAATGCAAATGCATTGGCAGGCTCTGCGCTCATGGGATCAGGGTTGGCAAGGAACATGGCGGGAAACATTGCAGGCGGTATGGTCAGTAGGCTATTCGGTGGTCGGTGATCATCATGATGGATTCTATCTGGTCTATTATTTCAATGTAGACAAGCTAATATCTCGTGGTCTCTCACCCAATGATTTCGAAATCGAAGGACACATTTCCTGGTACAGGTATTCCTAATGCCACAGCAAAGTCCTCATGGCACTATCCCGGGATGTTTCTAGACTTATTACTCAGTGCAGTACCATTCACGATTCGACCCTCGGACCATAAAGCGCGTTTCGTACGATATCCGGCGCTTCTTCCATCATGACTTTCGCAACCAGCGGTTTCCAGAACGAGATACATTGACTAATTCTGTCTTGCTCTCTTCGAAAGGCCCTGGGAGTAATGGTCTTCGCTGCTCTTTGCCAAATTGCAATTCGATTCTCGATACGAATCTCGACCAATGCTGGAAACACCCTTCGCAGGGTACTTCTTCTTTGCTGGATTTGCTCATCTGTTGACGCGACTATGTTCACCTGTAACTGCAAAAGCTTGGTGAACCCTTTATCGTTCTCTCGTAACAAGGATAGACTCTTGATACGTTCTGAGGATCGTGGACCGTACTTGTGAAGCAGCATGAGAGTTGTCCAGTCTCTGAAATGGAAAATGTTGCGAGCTGCGAATGGAAGGTTGTAAGTTTCGTTGTACAAGACTTTGCATACGCGCCAGAGCTGCGGTAGTCGGCAAGCAGGGTTAGGCTTGGCATTCGGCGCTCTCGGACTCGAGAGTATGAGATCATATGCTGCAACAGGCTTGAAGCGTACCGTATCACCGTTGGGTACCACAACGTGCCTGACAGAAGGGCTTCCTGCGCGATGAGTGAAGAAATCGAGAATGAACCCGAGCTGCTCATCCAATCGCTGCACGACCACGTCGAAGGAATTGGAACGGCGGTCACCGATATGACCACGAATTAGAACATGGATATGGCTGAGGCAGAAGTTCCAGATCATGGCTCGGATCTCAGCCGGAAGGCGAATCAGAGGCGAGTAGTGGAAGTTGTATTCAGACGCATTGTGCGTCGAGAGTTCAGATACGGTGAGTGAGAGAGCCATGATAGATTGACGATAGATCCAGAGGTTCAAAGGTTCCCAATGACAGGATCTCGGTTCGATGACGATCTTGACAATTGCTAAGACCGCTTCAACGATACAACACCGACGGCCTAGACTAACGAACTCGACGAAGAGCAGTCTCAGCGATGAGGACGAATGTGAAGCGATGAGCAAGAGCGCGGATCTGTGAATCCGATGCTAGCACACGCACACGCAGGTCAATCAAGAAGCAATCGTAGAGCTCGCACCGTGTTTAGGTCAGATGGTGCTTGTCCGAGCGACGGCGACACGGATTGCAAGCATGACGTTGTTGTGCAATGTTTGCGGTGAGGATGGAGAGATGTGAAGAGAGTGAAGAGAGTGGAGAGTGGGAGGTGGAGTGATCTGACGGTGCTGTGCACGTGACCAATAGTCGCTGGAGTCCATGCATTTCTCTTCGCACCACGCTTGACAGAGGAAGGCGGCTACAGTACAAGTCTCTGAACATCTACGATAGTTCTTTATACTAAGAAGTCATCACATAGTTGTCGGCACTGTTCCAATATGGACCTCCTGAACTAACGGGCAACGTAATTATTTTGCTCCCTCTGTCCTGCTCCAGCCGAACCTGCGCCATAGACTCCTCCCGCACTCGCAGCATGGTCAGCAGGCTATTTGGTGAACAGTGATGACAATGAAGAAACTGATCTGGTCCGCTGTAGATAGCTAACCTCTCGTTGCCTTAGTCGTCCAATGACTTTCGAATCTCGCTAGACAATATCCTGCTTAAACAGATTTCAGTCCTGTCCTTTCGTTTGCGTACTCCGCAAGACGTGTCTTTGTGTACTCCGCAAGACGCGCCTCTGTCCAGAAGGCGCTTCTCATCTCGTCTTGCGTTGCCGGCGCTTCTTCGACTATGACTTTTGAGACTGGTGGCTTCCAGAACGATACCCTTCTGCTCACTTTGTCCTTTTCGTTCTGAATCTGCTCCACAAAGTACGCCTGATTTCCTACCGAGCTGCCGCTCGCTCTAGTGATCTCAAGTGTGATTCTGCTGATAAGCCAAAGAATCATCAGTGCTGTAAGCATCCGCTGTAGATTGCTCTTCCTATACAAGAGCTTCTCGTCTTCCGGGATAGGATTCGTGCTCCCATCACTTCGAAGCTGCAGAACCCGCTTGAGCTGGATCTCGTAGCCTATCCCCGGCGATAGACTCTGGATACGTCCCATTCGGTGAGGGTCATACACATGTAGTAGTAAAAATGATGGTCAGTCTATGAATTGGAATATATTGTTGCTTGCCAAGGGAGTGTCGTAAGTCTCATTATAGGCAAGCTTACACGCACGCCACAGTATTGGTAGTCGGGAGTCGAACGGCGAATTCGATCCTGAGCTTACAGTAACACGACGTTGTGATGTCGTATAATGCACGATGTGAGAATCTTGTCAGAGAGTCCACCGGTACTTGAATTTTGTCCCTAAGTCCACAACGTTTTCTGCGCTGCTAAGTCGAGAAGTCGCAGACGAAACCTAGCTGTTCATATAGACGGCGCACCTCCACGATTAAATTTCAGGACTTGTGATCAGGAACATGCCCAAACATCCGAATATGGGCATTGCTGAGGCACAGATCCCAGATCTTAGTCCTCAGCTCAGCAGGCAGACGTAACAATGGTGACTCGTTGAAGTTGTATTGCTGCGTTAAGGGGGAACAATTCGAAGAAAGGTTGTTGTAGAAGCCATAACAACACTTTCGCTCGAGAGACCGATATACGTTGAGTTCCACGACACACAAGCTCACAAGTCGACTATCGTCGCTATGAGTGCCTCGGCGAGGTTGTAGAAGGCGCAGGGTGGTAGAAACCGGATCAAAGCAAGCTCGGGGGAGGAGGTTGTTTGTAGGATGATGAGTAAGTGCGAGAGGAAAAGCAAGATCTCAAGTCAAGATCAAGAGACACGCGGAAGTCACAAGGTGAACAAGGTGACACATAAGGAAATAATGTTTTGACGTCGCAGGATGAGTCAGGAAGCAAGAAGCTTTGATCACGTGACCTTATTTCGGCTTCCACTCGCCCTTGTCGTCTGAATCCTTGTCTCGAGTTTCGCGTGCATCCTATTCAATTTGTCGTCAAGAATCTGCTTGTTGTTCCTCAGACTGTAGATATGGTACTCAAGCCCGTCCCCTCGTCCTGCCCAGCCACCGAAGCATCACAAATCACATCAGCCTCAAAACCCACGAAAAATGACCCCGGCTTCGTCGCAGCAGTGAAGCAAGCCAAGCTCAGTCTGTCCGAGGGCGGTATACCTATAGGAGCGTGTCTGGTCGCTGCAGATGGTCACATTATAGGTGAAGGGAGGAATATGCGGGTGCAGAAAGGTTCTGCTACTCTTCATGTATGTAATTTCTCAGACTCTATTCATATATACTTCGTCATGGCTCTGTGCCAGCGGATACCGCAGACCGAGCGCATCGATACAGGCATCTTCATACGCTGTCCCAAGCTCTCCAGTCCACCTCCGTGTAGCAAGAAACACACTGACGCCTCGTAGGGCGAGATCTGCGCCCTCGAGAACTCGGGCAGGCTTCCAGCTTCTGCATATCGTGGCTCCACAATGTACACAACACTAAGCCCTTGCGACATGTGCACCGGCGCCTGTATCCTCTACAAAGTGTCTCGCGTCGTGATGGGCGAGAACGCCAATTTCGTAGGTGGCGAAAAGTATTTGAAGGAGAGGGGTGTCGAAGTGGTGAATCTGCAGGATGAGGAGATGAAGCAGATTATGGGGACGTTTATCAAGGAGCATCCGGAGTTGTGGTTTGAGGATATTGGCGAGTAGCCCTGAGGATGTTATGTATTATATATTTAAGAGACGGCTGGTGGGTCGAGGGTAGCGTGGATCGGAGGGTTATGACTGTGAAAGGCGGTGCACTTCTTGGAAGTAGAAACGAAGCTTCTCCTTGTCGATGAATGGTGTGACGCCTGCTAAATGTTAGCAATGGAGGGGTTCTACCAAGGCGAGTACATCTTACCGTGACCGAGATTGCAAATCCACCCCTGCTTGCCGCCGCCAAACCCATCAACCATGATCTCTACAGCACGAGTGATCGACGACTTATCACCATACAGCACACCAGGATCCATGTTTCCTTGCACAATCTTGCCTTTCGCTTGTGCAATCTCGTATGCCTCCGCCGGGTCGTGTAGCCAGTCGAGACCGACGATGTCGTAATCAGTCGAACAGAGATCGTCAAGAGCATACCACGCTCCCTTTGCGAAAACGACCATCGGCACTTTTGGTAGCCCCAGCTGAGCCAATCGCCATGGTAGGTGACGTGCTATGTAAGAGAGGTATGGTAATGAGAAGTCCTTGAATGATTGTGGGGATAGTTCGCCAGCGTTCGAGTCGAAGACTTGTATGATCTGTTCAACCTGTCAATATGGTACTTAACCTCGTCTTCTCATGCACAACATACTTGAGCTCCAGCTTTTACCTGCAGTGCAAGATACTCTACGCAGACTTCCGATATCCGCTGGAGTAATGCAGTACTGGCTTGCGGATATTGGTAGATCCACCTCTTGACTTCCCTGTACAGCTTGCTTCCACCTCCCTCAATCATGTAAACCATCAGCGTCCATGGCGCACCACAGAACCCGAAGAGTGGGACTCTGCCATCCAGCTTCTTCCTTGTCATCGTGAGCGCCCTGTATACATAGTCCAGCTCTTTCGCGACATCGACCTTCTTCGCCATGATCTCTGCATACTGTGGATCCTCTGGCGACTTCAGTGTGTTGGGAAAGTGTGGTCCAGTCTTATCCAGGATCTCGACTTCCATGCCCATAGCTTGTGGGATGACAAGGATATCGGAGAAAATGATGGCAGCATCGATCAAGCCAGGGAATTCGTCAATAGGTTGCACAGTCAGATCAGATGCGGTTTCGGCATCACGACAGCACTCGAAGAAGTTCTTGGTGCCTTTCCGCTTGTGGTATTGAGGCAAGTATCGTCCAGCTTGACGCATGACCCATATCGGTGGGCGTTCGACCTTCTCTCCGCGTGCTGTGCGCAGAAGGAGGTCATTCTTCAGAGGCGCGAACGAGTCTGCTGAGCTGCTGGAGTCATTATTGTTGGCAATCATGCTGTACGCTGTGTGCAGTTCTCGCCTCGCGTACTTCTGTGTAAAACTGAGAGCGGGATAGATGATGCGTCTCGATTGACAAAATCGCATTCGCTGTGCTCGAAATGGCAAGTGACGTCGTAACAAAGTTAAGGTTCAGGGGCGCCGATCCTCTTGTGAAACCTCCGCGGTTGTTTCAGGGCAGTTTCCTCTGATCAATGTTCATACCCAGCCGATGCTTGCTTCGGGCTCTTCGTCATGCATGCCGTCAATCCGATACAAGAAGTGGTCGGCCGTCAGTATGCTTTGGATCCACTGCCCGGTATAGCACTGCATCTGAGTCAACTACAAAAACGAAACGTGGACGAAAGTCGAGAGCGAAGACAGAGACGATTAGATTCGATTCTTCTCTCCCACAAGGACTACTAGACGATGGGCCAATACCTCTTGATCCAATTGATACAACAGCAGCCAACAATAATGGCTATCCAACAGTTATTCAGCAAGCGCGCAATAATATGCAAAAGTTTGAGCATTGTGTGCTGCTAACTCGGGTCGGCAGCTTCTACGAGCTCTATTTCGAGCACGCTGAGCAGTATGGCCCGTTACTTGGCCTGAAAGTAGGCAGCAAGAAGACTAGTGCCGGACCTGTTGCTATGGCAGGGTTTCCCTTCTTCCAACTTGAACGATTCTTGAAGATGCTGGTTCAGGAGCATGGGAAACACGTCGCGATAAGTGAAGAGACTGCAAATGATCCTTCTCAGAAGATCAACAGCGGTGGACTTCTATTCAGTCGTGAGGTCAAGCGGATTGTCACTCCTGGCACACTGATAGACGAGGACTTTCTCAGCCCATTTGAGCATAATTACTTGCTTGCTGTTGCACCTGGTACATCTTCGTCATCTCGAGACTCCTTGTCACAAGATGACTCTGTTCTACAAATACGTGTGGGCTTATCCTGGATTGACTTGTCGAGTGGTGACTTCTTTACTCAATCTACCACGCTAGACAACCTTCCATCCGCTTTGGCTCGAGTTGCACCAAAAGAAGTGATCCTACAAGAACAATCCCATCATGCAAATGCTGCTTCGAAAGCCTTGTTGTCAGTTCTTCGAGAGCAAGGTCATTTGTTGAGCTTTTCCAAGAGTCCACCTGAACTGATCACGGCTGAGGACTGGGTGCAATTGCTCGAGGAAACAGCTGCCATTGATGCAGTCAAGACATTCGTTCCTGAAGAAGCTAGCTCATCCAGCTTACTGTTACATTATGTCAAAGAACAGCTACCAGGTCTAAAGCTCAAGCTCCAATCACCAGTTCGACAAAGCTCGGAAGAGTATATGATCATTGATAAGAATAGTCTCCGTGGCTTGGAAATCACTCAGACTTTACGTGACGGATTGTTCAAAGGTAGTCTGCTACAGGCTGTAAGAAGGACAAGTACTGAAAGTGGAGCAAGACTTCTCAGCCAGCGATTGAGTAAGTCATCATGAAAAGTTAAGCGAAGCACATTCTGACCTCAGTTAGCCTCGCCCTCTACTTCGCTGACAGTGATCAACGAGCGGCTCGATTTAGTTGGGGAGCTCATGAAGAACGAGGTTCTACTCACTGAACTTGGCGAACTCCTGCGAAGGACATACGACACGCTCCGACTGATTCAGAAGTTCTCGTTCGGACGAGGAAATGCGGATGATCTTCAAGGCCTGGCTCGAACTATCAATCTAACCAGAAGAATAGGCGATCTTCTGCTAGATACGCAGAAAGATGCCGAATCACCACTGTCAAAGATACATGCACGATTTTACCAGGACACTCCGAATCGGGTAGCTGATAGTATCTTGGCTGCTATTGATGAGGAAGGATTGACATTGCAACAACAAAGTCAGGAGCTCAATCAAGTAGAAGCAGCAGGTCTTGCACGCAATGTGCTCGAGCAAGAAGCGCTTGGTTCGGAAATGTCAGACTTGCGCAAAAGCTTAAGTACGAAACGATTCAACAAGGTAATAGAGGTAGAAGAGGACAAGGCTAGTACAGACGAGATCTGGATAATGAGGAGGGATGCCTCGGCGATAGTGCGAAGTCTACACCAGAAGCTAGAGGAGTTACGTCGTGATAAGCATAACCTTGGCTCATCGCTGAAAGAACAGCTTGGTGCTGCTACTTTGACCTTGAAATTTACTCCTGGGCTCGGCCACATATGCCACGTCAAGGGCAAAGACACTAAGCTTGACGTCTCCATACTCGAAGACGCCAGAACAGTCGGCTCCAGCAAAAGCACGCGCTCCTTCTACCTTCCCGCCTGGACCCGCCTCGGTAGCCGAATCGAAGACATTAAATTGCGAATCCGCGCCGAAGAGCAACAAATCTTTCAATCCCTCCGCGACCTCGTCATCCAATCCCTCGTCCCCCTCCGCCGCAACGCCGCCCTCCTCGACGAACTCGACGTCGCCAGTTCCTCCGCCCGTCTAGCCCAGGAGTTCAACCTACAGCGCCCATCCCTCAACAATAGCACCAACCACCTCATCTACGGCGGTCGCCACATGGTCGTCGAAGCTGGCCTCCTCTCCAACGGTCGCCAATTCATCCCCAACGACTGCGTCCTCGACAGCCCCGCCCGCATCTGGCTACTGACAGGTCCAAACATGGCCGGTAAAAGCACGTTCCTGCGCCAAACCGCACTAATCAGCATCCTCGCACAGACAGGCATGTACGTACCCGCCGCTTACGCCGAGATCGGACTAGTCGACCAGATCTTCAGCCGCATTGGCAGCGCCGACAACCTGAGCCAGGATCAAAGCACGTTCATGGTCGAGATGCTCGAAACAGCACATATCCTGCGCCACGCCACCAACCGCAGCTTCGTCATCATGGATGAAGTGGGCAGGGGCACGACGCCGGAAGATGGTGTCGCGGTGGGATATGCAGTGTTGCATCATTTGCAGCATGTGAACAAGTGTAGGACGTTGTTCGCGACGCACTTTCATGCGTTGACGGATATGACGATGGGGTTTGAGGGATTGGCGTGCTATTGTACGAATGTGGTTGAGGAGGGCGAGGGACGGTTTAGGTATGATCATAAAGTGAGGAAGGGGGTAAATTGGCAGAGTCATGCATTGAAGGTAGCGAAGTTGGCGGGGATGCCGGAGGAAGCAATTGAGGTTGCGAAGGGGGTGTTGAAGGAGTTGGGGGATGAGAGTGTGTTCGTCGATGGTTGAGACTGGATATGGTAGCTAGCTGAGGCAGAAAAGCTTCAGAGGGAGAACACTCGCACCCAGGCTCGGATTTGGTTCCCCCCTTCGATTTGGCCCTGCTCGGATGCCTTTCCACTTATCTGATCATCCTTGGAGTTCACATTGAGCTGGAGTGTCTCCTAGCCCGCTCCCTTCACCTTTCCCGAAAGTGCATCAACTTAGAACTTCTTCCTTGGCACTCTGATCCCCACTGCAGAAAGAGCATATGAATGCCAGGGCCACGTCAGAAGAGGCAGGCTTAGGAAACTACAGAACTACATGAGGCTGCAGAATTGTGATTACCCGGGCCGGCGTCTCCTGGGGCGGCCCTGGTATTTTTGTGGCCCCAATCACACGCGAGGCCAAATACACTTATTCCAGCCCCGACATCCCAAATCTCAAACGCCTCCCGTCTCTTCCTTCGGTGGCGTGAACACATACATAGGCCACTCACATCCCACCGTCCTCTTTACCGAAACCGGTAGCCGTTTCCACACGGCCTGCGGCATCGGAATCAGAATACTTGTATTCTTCAGATATGTTTCATAAGCCCGCCACTCCTTGCCGCCGTCTCCACCCTCATTCTCTGCCGTTTCGACGCTGCGCTTCCACCTCTTCTCCGCACCTGGTCTCTCCTGTAACGTTAATCCCGACACAAACAGCAATAACACGGTCAACAACAGCGGCCCTACCACACTCGCTGCCAATGCGGCCTTTGCCCCGTGTCCAAGACCTTCACCTCCATAGCCTCCACCTGCCCCCTCCCTCACCACGGCCGGAGCGAGCGCTATCAGCCAGATGCCAAACTGCAGCAGAATCTCTCCGGCATAGTTGGGGTGGCGACTCCAGGCCCAGACACCTTTGGTGCAAATGGCGGTGCGGTCTCCGGACTGGACGGTAGTGCGGAAGCGATACTTTTGGGCGTCGCCGAGGGACTCGAGCGCCAGTCCCAGAAGGAAAAGGATGGTGCCGAGGATGTCGGTGGCCGTGCCGAACTTGGGCTGGGGATGGGTGGCGATCGCCGGGGAGTTGAGCAAGGTGATAGGAAGGGAGACGGTCCAAACCCAGATCATCTATATGTAAAAGGTGCGATTAGTTCGAGAGTGCCTCGAATTTGATGGGGATCTTGTAGGCGGATGACCCTGTGGAGACTTACCTGAAAGATCCAGAATCCGAGGAAGGGGAAGAACTTGTTCCGTTTGTCGTCGAAACGATCGTCTTTGCCTGTGAAACCAATGAGTGCGTGCATCGATTGTGGAACGAAAATCTGATACCAGCAAGGGAGTGTCCCGTATGGCATCCCTTCCGGCTCCCGTTCCTGACAAAGACTGAAAGCCGCACTGCATACAACCAAATACTCGTCATCACATACCTGTCTTCAATATCCTAAAGAGTAAGAATCCCGACAATCTCAGGCCCCATACCATCATGAACACGGAGGCCACAATCTGCCTCACTCCTCCATCACCTGTAGGCCCCGATAGGGCAAGGGTGATGATAGCAAGCACGACGAAATTCGTCCCGCCGGCAAAATCAGTCAACTTGTCAAAATGCAGCGTCCATGCAATGGAGAAGAAGAAGAGCTGGTATGCGACTGTGATGAGGAGGGTGATGGCGAGGTAGTACGTGTCGAGTACCTGATGGGTCATGTCGGATGATGTGGAGGAGAAGTGGGAAGAGAGGTTGAGGGGCAAGTGAGGGAGATGTGCAACTTCAGACTATGTGGTGTGCTCGACGATGGGCCGGAGTTGAGAAGAAGAAATGTACTGGCTCTACATGCTGTCTTAATGAACCGTATATGTCACTGTTTCCAACCTTGTCTCATGGGCGATGTTGTCGTCAAGCCACACTTGGCTTGGGATCGAGCGCACGATGGTTCGAATCGAGACAAGACTGACCACCGCTAGTTACCCTGCTATGACTATCGACACGGCATTACTTATGACGAATGTTCCAGCAGCTTCCAGGTTTCAGGTTGGTTCGAGAAACAACAAGCACCATCTAGCACTTCTCTCATTTCCCTGTATATAGTCACACTCACCTCAAGCACTTGTTTCTCTCGATACACAATACCATAATATCACAACTCTCACCAATCGAACTCTCAGCAATCATATACATCCTACCTCTTTTATAACCACTGCAACACATTCACCGACGTTACTGTCACCTCGTGACACAACATGGCGTCCAACATGAATTTCACGGATCGTGCAACAAAAGCTCTTGCAGACGCACAAGAACTCGCGCAACAATATGCTCACTCTCAGATACAACCAGTCCACCTGGCAGTCGCATTACTCGATCCCCTACCAGATTTGTCAAAAGACCAGCAAGCACCCGATACAGGATCGACATCACTCTTCAAGCAAGTCGTCGAACGTGCACATGGCGACGTACAACAACTCGATCGCGCACTGAAGAAGGCATTGGTCCGACTACCGAGCCAGGATCCACCTCCAGACCACATGACCATGTCGCCAGCCTTTACAAAGATACTGCGAGCAGCCAATGACCTTCAAAAGACACAAAAGGACAGCTTCATTGCGATCGACCACCTCATCAGTGGTCTGACTCAGGATGCTTCGATGCAACGGTGTCTTGCTGAAGCAAACGTGCCGAAAACAAAGCTCATCGACGAGGCCATCACACAAATCCGAGGCACACGACGTGTCGACTCCAAAACCGCAGATGCCGAATCAGAAAGCGAAAACCTTAAGAAGTTCACCATCGATATGACCGCAATGGCTCGTGAGGGCAAGATCGATCCTGTGATTGGACGAGAAGAAGAGATCAGACGAGTAATACGCATCCTTTCACGACGTACCAAGAACAATCCAGTCTTGATTGGTGACCCTGGTGTGGGTAAGACCACCGTTGTCGAGGGTCTTGCTACACGGATTGTCAATGCAGATGTTCCTGCTAACCTGGCCGCTTGCAAACTGCTTTCGCTCGATGTCGGTGCACTTGTCGCAGGCAGCAAGTACAGGGGCGAGTTTGAGGAGCGTATGAAGGGTGTGCTGAAGGAAATTGAAGACTCAAAGGAGATGATCGTACTCTTCGTGGATGAGATTCACCTACTCATGGGTGCTGGATCTACTGGTGAAGGTGGCATGGACGCTGCCAACCTGCTCAAACCCATGCTGGCTCGCGGACAGCTACACTGTATTGGAGCGACGACACTTACAGAGTACAGGAAGTACATTGAGAAAGATCAAGCATTCGAACGACGTTTCCAGCAAGTCTTGGTCAAGGAACCTTCGGTAAATGAGACAATATCTATTCTACGTGGACTGAAGGAAAAGTACGAGGTGCATCACGGAGTGACAATCCTGGACGGTGCTATCGTTTCAGCTGCAAGTCTCGCAGCACGTTACCTGACCCAACGCCGATTGCCAGACTCTGCTGTCGATCTTATCGATGAAGCAGCTGCAGCGGTTCGTGTCACTCGCGAATCACAACCTGAAGCTCTCGACAACCTCGAACGCAGACAGAGACAGCTAGAGATCGAGATCCACGCGCTCGATCGCGAAAAGGACGATGCTTCACGCACGCGACTACGAGAAGCAAGACAGGAAGCCGCTAACATTAACGAAGAGCTCAAGCCTCTGCGCGAAAAGTACGAAAGTGAGAAGCAGCGTGGTAAAGAGATCCAAGAAGCTCGTGTCAAGCTTGAAGGACTCAAGTTCAAATCTGCCGAAGCTGAGCGGACTAGAGATCTGGCAACTGCGTCCGACCTGAAGTACTACGCAATCCCAGATCTTGAAGCTCGCATTGCCCTTCTCGAGAAAGAGAAGCTCGATCATGAGTTGGAGATGCTGAACAGACGGGGCTCGATGGGTGGAGAAGCCCTACTCACGGATGCTGTTGGACCAGACCAGATCAACGACATCGTGGCCAGATGGACTGGAATCCCCATCACTCGTCTCAGGACATCTGAGAAGGACAAGCTACTACATATGGAGCGCAACCTTGGTGAGATTGTGGTTGGCCAGAAAGAGGCTGTTCATTCCGTTGCGAATGCAATCCGTCTACAACGATCCGGACTTGCGAATCCTAACCAACCTCCAAGCTTTCTGTTTTGCGGACCTTCTGGTACTGGTAAAACACTCCTCACTAAAGCTCTAGCAGAATTTCTCTTTGACGACCCAAAATCCATGATCAGGTTTGACATGTCAGAATACCAGGAACGTCACTCCCTCAGCAGAATGATAGGTGCTCCACCAGGATACGTCGGACATGATGCTGGTGGTCAACTGACAGAGGCTCTTCGACGACGACCATTCTCTATTCTCCTCTTTGATGAAGTCGAGAAAGCTGCCAAAGAAGTTCTCACTGTCCTGCTTCAACTCATGGATGACGGCCGCATCACCGATGGTCAAGGGAGAATCGTGGACGGGAAGAACTGCATTATTGTCATGACCTCCAACCTTGGTGCCGAACACCTTGCACGAGCCAACGCTCCTGATGGTCGCATCGATCCCACGACCAAAGAGATGGTGATGGCTGCACTCCGCGGCTACTTCCTACCCGAGTTCCTCAATCGCATCAACAGCATCGTCATCTTCAACAGACTTAGCAAGAAAGAGATCAGAAGCATCGTCGATGTGCGAATGGGCGAGATTCAGAAACGCTTGACTGGAAACGGCCGTAATGTGCATATCGACATGACACAGGACGTCAAGGACTATCTTGGAAGTGCAGGATACTCACCAGCATATGGTGCTCGTCCTCTTGCACGTCTCATCGAAAGAGAAGTCCTCAACCGCCTGGCTGTACTGATTCTCAGAGGCTCAATCAAAGATGGTGAAACTGCCAAGGTCGTGCTGGAGGATGGTCATGTCACGGTCTTACCTAATCACTCGGACAGTGATGGTGACGAGGAAATGTCTGATGACTACAGGACTCAGGAAGGCGAAGATGCGATGGCCGAATTGGAGGAGGAGGGCGATGTTGACCTGTACGATTAAAGTGTCGAAGATGTGAGATTGGCAAGGTTCAGGTTCAAGTGCTGACTGAAAGGACTTTGCTTGATCTGTACATTCAGTATAGCATCAAATGATTTAGCATAATATAGCATAGCATAGCATAGTATAGCGATGGTTGGTGGTGAATACTTATTTCACCCAAGACAAAAAGTTGATCTTGGTTCTCTCTCATGACTTTCCAGATATGGCTAAGTGATTGATGATTGAAGTCACGGTTCATACGCGTTTCCCATGACACGACACGACGAATACACTCCACAGTGAAAGAGCCATGTTCCGCAAACCGTTCAGAGTGCCGTTCGCAAAGCGGACTTCATCTGACGACGGTCCTCCACAGAAGAAGCGACGTTTGAGCCCGGAGCCTGATGATGGACAAGAACCACCGCCACAACCACCACCAGTGAGGCAACTGCCCGTGACTGGCTCTCGGGCTCGTCCCTTGACACAACCAGCACCACGGTCTCAAGTCAATGCGACGAGTGCCACATCAGAAGCTGTCTACTTCAACTGTCTCTGGTATGCTCAAGACCTGTCACAGAGAAATGTAACTTATCAGAACTACAGGCGAAGCTACACGACCAAGAAAAACTACACTTGGGACGGGGATGGCATACTTATACTCAAAGATGGCTACGCTACACTACAAAGCCTGGATGGGAAGCCGATGGGGCGAACGGCATGTAAGATAATGCTTGGGCCCGACTCGGAGATACCAGTGAATGGGAAACAGGTGCAAGTGGAATCCATCCTGTCAAAGGAAGATTACCTTGCTGGAAAAAGGGAGCTGGGTACGGCGAGCAAACCTACGCTGAAGGAGGTGGATGAATCGTGCAAGGTCAACATCAAGTTTAATTCAAAACCGACCGAGCAAGACTTGGATGATGAGGACGAGGTTGTGGAGGTACTGAAGCCTCGGGCCCCGACATCAAAGAGCCCAGCCGTGAACGCACTCATCGCAAGGACGATTCCTGATCCACGGCCGACCTCGAAAGAGACCACACCCCTACGACAGATTGAGCCTGTGAAGCCGGTGCCATACCCGAAGAAACTGCCAACTCAGCAGCCTTTCAAACCCCCGGGCATCGGTGATGCGTTCTTGCCAGTGGTCACGACGATCAACGGAGTCGCAGAATGTCGATATCCAACGAATGACCCATCTGTTGTTATGAGACGACCAACGGACGTACCCGCTGGAAAACAGGTTGTTGACGTTGTCATTGACCCCTGGTTAGCAAGACAGCTCCGAGCCCACCAAAAAGAAGGTGTCAAGTTCATGTATGAATGTATCATGGGCATGCGGGATTTCGATGGTCGCGGTGCCATACTTGCAGACGAAATGGGATTGGGAAAAACTATGCAGGTCATAGCTTTGTTATGGACTTTGTTGAAGCAAAACCCTATCTATGGCGAGGAACCTGTAATCAAGAAGGCATTGATTGTTTGCCCTGTGACTCTCGTCAAGAATTGGAAGAGGGAGTTCCGCAAATGGCTGGGAATAGAGCGCATTGCTGTATTCACGCTCGAGGACAAAGACGCTAAAATCAGCAGCTTCATGACGGGCGACATCTATCCTATCGCGATAATAGGATATGAAAAGTTCAGGACTGTGCAGCAAGAACTGTCCAAGAAGATTGAAAAAGTCCAAAAATACATGGCTAAAGATGCAGCAGAGAAATACACCGGAATCGACATTGTGATTGCAGATGAAGGTCATCGATTGAAGACAGCAAAGAACAAGTCAGCTGAGGCGATCAAGGCACTATCCACAAAGAGACGTATCATTCTATCGGGAACACCTCTTCAGAACGACCTGAGCGAGTTCTATACCATGGTTGACTTTGTCAATCCAGGACTGCTAGGAAGGCCGAATACATTTAAAAAAGAATTCGAAACACCCATCCTCAAAAGTCGGCAGCCAGGAGTTGGTGAGGATGCCATTGGCAAAGGTGAAGAGGCTAGTTCGGAACTTGCACGAATCACCAGTGAATTCATTCTGCGACGCACATCTGAACTACTGTCGCAATACCTCCCTCCCAAGTCGGAGTATATCATATTCTGCAAACCCTCACAGGAACAAGCCGAGATCTATCGCCATGTACTGGCCTCTCCTGTCTTTGGTGCAGTCCTAGGCTCGCCTGAGGCCTCACTGCAACTGATCAACATACTGAAGAAAGTATGCAACAGTCCAACTCTACTTCGTGGGAAAGACGATCCTACAGGGAAATCTTCAAGTTCGAAAATTGCTTCGTTGTTTACCAATCTCAAAATGCCTCCAAGACCGTCATCAAGCAGCAAGTTTCGCGTACTGGACCAGCTGCTCGACAAGATCTACCTCAAAGGAGAAAAGGTCGTACTCGTCTCCCACTACACCTCGACTCTCGACATTCTCGGCACCCTAGTCAACGCCTTGGGGTACACCTACCTCCGCTTGGACGGGACCACACCAGCGAACAAGCGCCAAGACCTTGTGGACAAATTCAATCGCGACGACCATAAGCGCACATTTGCTTTCCTCCTCTCCGCCAAATCTGGTGGTGCTGGCCTCAACCTGATCGGGGCCAGCCGCTTGATCCTCTATGATAACGACTGGAATCCGGCTTTGGACCTGCAAGCGATGGCGCGTATTCACCGAGACGGCCAGAAACGACCCTGCAAAATCTACCGTCTGCTTACGAGAGGCGCACTGGATGAGAAGATCTATCAGAGACAAATCAGCAAACTCAGCTTAGCAGACTCGATTGTCGATAACAAAAGCAGCAAGAGCACGTTTACAAGGGAGGAGTTGCGACGACTGTTCACACTTGATGAAACGAGTGAGTGTCAGACGCATGATCTTATCGGCTGTCCTTGTGGTGGTCGTGGCGGGACGGCCACCACGGTTGAAGTGCCACCAGCCACAAGTCTTAGCAGGGAGATCACGAGTCCAGAAGCGTCAGAAGTCGAGGACGTCGTCGTTGACCTTACAGCCGAAAGTCCGGAAGTCCTCGAGGAGGACGAGGAAGAACTCGAAGACATCAATACTAAAGCCGATATTATAACAACAGAAGACATCAGCTACAACGACTCCGACGACGAACTCCCGCCCGTTGGCGCCCTCATCCGCGCCTCACAATTGCAAGCTCAAGAAGTCGCAATCAAGAACGGAACCGCGAAATACGTCAAGACGGACCGCTATGACGCTACACCCAGAGCCGTGCAAGCCCAGGGAAAGAACGGGAAGATGCAGAGCTTAATGCTGTATGACCACATTGACGGCCGATTGTTTCGCAAGGCTGAGACCAGGGAGCAGAGGATGCTCAAGAGCAGGAGTATCCTGGTCGACGATGATGAGGAGGACGACAGCGGCAGTACAGGGATGGGTGATGAAGCACAAAACGTTGTGCTCGAGATGCTGACTGAGGAAGAGCAGGAGGCGCTTGTGGATGATGATGTGCTTAGGCGGGTGTTGCAGGACGAAGATGCGTTGATACGCTATGTCTTTGCGAAGACGACGGGTTGAGCTCGGTTTATTGGGCCGGGTGATGGCACGAGAGTCACTCACGTTATCTGCACGCATCGGTCCTGGCTTCGGCATCCTTGTGCTCCATCGCTGTTGTACGACACGTGTACGACGAAGACACTGCCTAAACTGGCTGTATTGTAAGAGCATAGCTGTAAGAAGACCAATATCAGTTATAGAGTGGGCCAGGATGTCAGGCTGCAATTGCTTGTATATATATGAAAGGTACAGATTAAACTAGAATATTCATAGGCTATTGCTTCTCAAGCGTCCGCACGATAGAAGGCAGAGGTCTGCATGACGGCCGTTGCTATTTACCAGAAGCATTGAAGGTGGTTGGCCGTATTGCCAGGCCTTGTTGTAGTGGCGGCATCGAAAGCGAAATGCTTGGCTTGTGGACTCGTTGATTGATGACTCCAGGCACTTCAGAAGAACGAAGGGGGTGTTCTAAGGTCGTTCTACATCCTCACTGTCGCTACAAATCCAAAGAGCTTATGTTGATCAAATGAATTAGACATCTTACATTAAATGCCTACAGCGATTTCATCCACCATCTCCACTCCCCGCCATCCCTTTCCCAATCTCCGCCACCACCGCCCTCGTCGCCACACCCGCACCTGCCCCCACCACACTTGCACTTGCACTCCCAGTCGCAGCCCCGCCTCCGCCAAGCAACATAACCAACATAAGCAAATGCAGCCCCAAGAAATACACTCCAAACGCGTTCCTGGCCCCTCTATTCGCAAACACCCACTTTGTCGCCTGCAGCAGCCCCCTCTCAGGTAGACTCATCCGCTTCAATGCGCGCGCTTGTTCGCGCCCGCGGAAGGTGGAGAAGGGATTTGTGTGCAGATTGGATTCATAGGCAGGGCGATAGCGGTCGGATATGCTGCGATCAGAGGAGGAGGAGGGCGGCATGGAGATGGTGGAGGGGTTGGAGTTTAGGTTTAAGCTCTGGGAGGCGGAGGATTGTGTGCTGGGGTTGTAGGAGGAGATGTAGCGTGTCTTTTCGTATAGGTTGAGGTTATCTTTTTGGAGGGCGGCCACTTCGGCACGGAGGGAGGTAACGGTGTTGTGCGACTTGGCGAGTTCGGCGTCCAGCTCCGTGATGCGCTTTTTGAAGCGGTCGCGTTGCGCTGTCACCATGGGGAGGATGCCCCCACTGTCGCCCCCTCCACCGCCTCCGCGAAGACTGTCGAGACTGCTGAGACCTCCACCGCTCGAGGCCGGGTCGAAGCCGGAGATGATGGATGAGGTCGGGGAGAAACGGGCGCGTCTGCTGCCACCGTAGGACGCTGATGGGTACCGCGACGCTTGTGTGCGGCCGGCGACGGACATGGCGGGGTAGACGCTGGGTGCGGCGTCGTCTTGGACGCGTGCTAGGTCGCTTTCGAGTGTGGCGTTGAGCATTCGAACCCGTTCGAGTTCCATGCTTGTGCTGGAAAGATCGTCTTGGAGCTGCTCAAGGCTGTTTTGAAGCTCGTTGTGCGACACACGGAGGACGGTGAGGTCGTCGTTTAGCTTCTTATTGCGGGCGAGCAGGAGTTGCTCCAGTTCCGGTGTCTGCCCTGGTTGAGATGTGCCGTCTGTGGGGATGTTGTCGAGCTCATGAGTGTCGCCAGTATTGAACTCGATGGACTTGAGAACGTCGAGCTCGCGCTTTACATCCTCGTAGTCTTTCCACTTCTCTACTTTGGCCCTTAAACTCGTGCTGTCATCCTTCAGCCTAGCGATCTCTTTTCGTAGTGCTCGCGCTGCTGTCTCGAGGTCACGAGTCTCGGAGTTTCGCTCCATCTTCGCCGCATCCAGCTTACGTATCAAAGAGGAGTTTTCGGTTCGTAATCTGAGGTATGCTGGATCATCCTCGACACTTCTTGTCGTGCTCGAGTTCGTGTTTGTAGCACTCTGGGCTAAATCAATGCGTAATTGCTCATTCCTCGCCTCAATTTCTGCTATTCGCGAAGTCGCCCTCTCAAGCTCGGCGGTAATCATTTCAAGCTCCGCTAATGATGCTTGCGGAGCTGCACCCTGAGCATCATCACCTCTCTCTAGCCGTTGCGTAACCTCATAGCTGGCTTTCAGCTCTTTAAGCAAACGTTCTTGATTCTCGGCTCTCTCCTCCAAGCTCCGTTCTCGCGCTTCCCAGTTGTTCTGCTTTTCCGCCAGGACTGCAGTCCATGATGCTTCCACCTCCTTGACTCTGGAGTCCCTATTATTTTCTGCCGTTCTTCGAGCTGCGCGCTCGTCTTCTAGCTGCTTCTCCAATGCTTCCAACTGTGATGTAACTTTGGCATTATTCGTCTTCAATTGCTTGTTCTCTGATTCGAGCTTTGGCACAATCTCATCAGCTACAATCAATGACTCTACGGATGCTTCCAGTAGCGGATATGGATCGGGAGCCTCCGATAGGGGAGAGTACACTTGGAGAAAGGCCGAGGACGAGGATTTGGACTGATTTGTGACATTGTCGATGTAGGTTTGATAGGCTGGAAGGACAATGGTGAGCGACCTTGCTGCCAGAGATATAGGACTTGACTACCTTTGAGAATTGCCTTGATCTCGACAAGCTTGTTCGTGTCATCCAGTTTCCGGAAGTCCTTTGTCTTCTGAGCCAACTCTTTGCGTTCCACGAGCGAGTCCTTCTGGTTCGCTACAAGATCAGATGCAGTCGTGTCCAGCTTTGGTATGAGGTTCGTCAGATCGATCGCCCTCCAAGCTGATATTGCTTTTTGAAACTTGTTCTCCTCGGCCTCGCCATTGTTGTCTGAGGTTGTCCCATTTAGCACGGCATCAGCTGTCTGCTCTGGCATGGAGGTTGTGTTATCCATGTTGGGTGGCATGCAAGGTCTTGGATGCTTCAGGAGATGCTATTAAGGATTCCTCAGGGAGCTCTCTCACGTCGAGGAGCTGATAGTGGCGGCATTGACAGTGTGCGCCCTGTGGTCGAGCATCAGTAGGTAGTGGGTGTGAGTATACATGTACGACATGGCCGTATAGTCGTTTTCGAAGCCTCGAGATGTGGGGGCGGAGGGAGAAGGTGACGACCCTGACCCTGACGAGTTGCGACATCACCATCTTCTGAAACATCGAGGCGGGCAGGGTCAGTGGAAAGCTCCATCTCCTTTCTCAATGGTCTACCACGATAGATGTCAGATACGTCGTCCACTGCCGCGACAGCAGTATCAAGCAAGGTCGCGCAACAACAACCTCATGGTGACGAATCTGGACCATACGTGCTACGCAAGCTAGATCTCGACATTGCCTTATCAGCGGATGACACGCGTGATGACATCTACATAACATGCGTCGACTTCTGGGGTGAGCTTCATTGCCTCAATCATGACCGTACGATGCTAACGTGAAGCGAGAGGGTAATCTATACATTGGCACTTCTGCTGCTGAAGTGCTACACTACTTTCTGATCCCTCCTGCCGACGAGCAAGATCAGAGTCAGCAGTTCATCCTTGCCACCAGATTGCAGCCTCAGTTCGCCGAGACAATACCCGTCGCCCAGCGAGCGGGCATTCAACAGATTCTAATCCTGCCTGAAGTGAGCAAGGCCTGTATACTATGCAATAACACTTTGACCTTCTATGCTTTGCCGGAGCTGAGCCCAATCTTTACGAGGACTGACCTCAAAGGCTGCCTATGGGTGGGTGGCGTCGACCTGGGTGGTGCCGAGCCCAGCGAAGACAATCAGGATGGCACGATTATCATGATTTGCCAGCGGAGCAAAACGAGACTGATCAGAATTGGTGAACGACTACGACAGATTCGAGAGATTGATGTTGGTGGCTATGTGGACACGATCAGGAGAGGGAGTATCGCATGTGTTGCTGATACCAAGGCATACCACCTTCTCGATGTTGTGGAGCGACAGCGAATTCCGTTGTTCGATATTTCTACGTTGGGTGGTGGCAGCTCTTCGGAGGTGGTTCCAGCATCTGATTCTGCGAGGTCGTCATTCGAGGCAACACGAAGTGCTGAGGGTGCAGCAGCATCGAGCAATACATTGACAGCCATAGCCAATCATGGTCGAAACATTAGCGACAGCAGCACACCTTCCGAAGAGGTGCGTCGGACCTTGAGCCCACAGCCACCACGTACACGAGCAGCAAGCATACAAGCAGATGCCATCCCGCCTAGACGATCATCACTGCAAATACCTTCTCATCATGCTCCAAATATTCATACTCGAACTGTAAGCCAAGACACAATACCACGCAGCTACGCCAATGCTCTTTTCCCGCATATTGCTTCGACATCATCTTCAGAGTTCTTGCTGACCACCGGAACATCATTCGAGGAGCCTGGTGTCGGTCTTTTTGTCAATCTCGATGGTGACGTGGTACGAGGCACTCTGGAGTTCTCGAGGTATCCAGACTCTCTCTGTGTTGATAGTCAAGAAGTGGAGGATGGCGATACTGTGCCGGAGCAGGACCAGTTCGCGCTCGCTGTGATCACTACACCATCAGAAGATGGTACAACGAAGTTGCTTGAGATCCACAACCTCGAGCAAGATACTGGAACTGTCAACTCTGGCAAATTCTGGCTACATCTTGCCGACTTCAGTTCCGGTCAGGATTCAAACAATCCGCCATCCAGGAATGCATTTGGCTTGAGAACTGCAACAAATTCTATTGCGAGTAGCAATACTCGCGTTGCCGATTTCTTGGTACTACAAAGATTCAATCTTCCACATCGCGACAGCCGAAGTCTGACCCTGAGTGCGACAATGCAACAGCGTCAGAATGCTGAGGTCCAGTTCGTTCGTCGTCTAAGTAGTGTCACTTGTAAGATCCTAGTCTGGAGTAACAACAGCCTGTGGTGGGCAGTACGCAATCCAGCCATTGTCCGATTGCACTACAGGCTCAGCAAAAGTAGTGAGGGTATGAAAATTAGTCAGAGGATCGTTGCACGAGAAGTCTTGGGAGATATCCTGGGTGAAGAACCAAAGACGGAGCTCGAGTTCCTGACCCTCCGATCTGTGAGGCAAACGGCATCAATAATGCTCTTCCTCGACTTGTTAGTGCAAGCTATACAAGGTGAGAGGCTGTCTGACGAAGCACGAGAGGTGGCGGACGATGCATTGGCAGAAGGCGAGGTAGATCCACGATTAGTACTTGCTGTCATGCCTGTACTACATCAAGAGATTATCGAAGGTGCAGACGGTATCTGGGTGTCAGGCGCCATCAAATCTCTGCTCGATGACTTCAACGAGCAACATGGGTTCACAACCGTCAAGATCGCTACATCCGGAGGCTATCGCGATCTCTTGCAGCTCTTAAGACGGTATCTCCTGGGCTGGAGGCGCAAGAAAGGGTTTGGCAGCATCGCAGATGAGAAGGAAGTGTTCCAAACTGTAGACGCTGCTTTACTCCACGTCTTACTCTTGCTTGATGCGGATCGACCGAAAGGTCCAAGTAAGAAAGGCTCAGTCAGGGCAGAGCTCAACGCTGTGGTTGACCACGGAATCGAGTGCTTCGACCGCGCTGTAAAGCTCTTCGAACAGTTCCAGCGACTCTATGTGCTGAGCCGGTTGTACCAAAGTCGCAAGCAATCCTCGAAAGTGCTCAGTATTTGGAAGAGGATACTGGATGGTGAGCATGATGCTGGAGGAGAGTTAGTTGAAGGGGAGCAGGAGATGCGAAGGTATTTGACGGTAGTCAGCGATGTCGCCATCGTGCAAGAATATGGAACATGGTTGGCAGCGCGAAATCCCAAGCTGGGTGTCCGCGTCTTTGCAGATGCCAATAGCAAGGTGAAGTTTGAGCCAAAACAAGCCGTCGAGATCTTGAAACAGCACGCCCCGAACGCCGTCAAGGACTATCTCGAGTATCTCGTCTTTGACAAAAACGTGCGTATACAGCTTCGCTCAACCCCAACCGGGCCCCAGCTAACCTCATTACAGCTCGCAACTCACGCCACCGACCTGATAAACTACTATCTCGATACAGTGCTGACCACACTCTCCGCCTCCTCGTCCGCCCGCTCCCACCTCCTTGACTCATACACATCCTACCGCGCCCTCTCGCCCCCAAAACCAACTTACGCTCAGTTCGCCGCCAATAACGCCCTCGACACCGGCTGGTGGCGCGCACGGCTGCGTCTGCTCCAACTACTCGGCGGAAGCCACGGTGCAGCGAGCCAGTACGATATCCCCGACATCCTGATCCGCTTGGCCCCATATTCGAATGAGCTCGTCCCCGAAAGTATAGTGCTATGTGGGAGACAGGGAAAGCACAGGGAGGCTATTCGTCTGCTAGTGCATGGCCTGGGCGACTACGACACGGCGGTACGATACTGTCTCCTCGATGGCATGGGGACGTATAGCCCTAGCAGTATCGCCTCAGTCTCTCAGGTCCTATCACCAGAGTCCTGCCCCGCGTCCACGTCCTCCACATCTATCACCACATCCACATCCCCCTCATCAAGCCGCAGCAGCCAAACAGCACTATTCAGCCATCTCCTCGAAGAGCTGCTCCGCCTCCCCGACATATCCGATCAGCTAGCACAAACGACCGAAGTCCTGGAGCGCTTCGCAGCCTGGTTCGACGTCGAGCAGGTGCTCAACCTGGTGCCCGACGGCTGGAGCGTGGATAAGTTGGCGGTGTTCTTCCAATGCAGTCTTCGTCAGCTTGTGGTTGAGCGGAATGAGACTGCGGTGGCTG
>Ga0268250_10000155_pt1 | contig 32708 bp, 25 predicted proteins | sample AgamicAsSfe_FD_200448 | JGI IMG/M metagenome (GOLD analysis project Ga0268250, IMG submission 200448) | Agave microbial communities from Guanajuato, Mexico - As.Sf.e (v2) (version 2) | ecosystem: Host-associated > Plants > Phyllosphere > Phylloplane/Leaf | place: Guanajuato, Mexico | collected...
AGACAGGGGTGGGAGGGGGAGTAAGAAGAGGTAGCGGAAGGTAGATTGTGAGAAGTTTTAGATGTTGCTTTGGACAGGCACCAGGTAGGGGCGAAAGACGTGCGCCCTCGCTGACTGTCTCTACCAATACTACTGTGTCCAGCAATCCATTTCCGTTATTCATGCAACACATCGTCCGACGTTCCACCCTACACAACGATATCACAGCCGAAAGTATGCCATCCATCTCCGCGACGCTCCCTCAAGAGTCGACCATTGAACAAGCGGCTAAGCGTCAATCTTCGACGCACACCTCTGTCTGCCTCAGGAGACGCAGAAGCTTCAACGTCGGATATCGCAACGATCTTGTTGACATCTGTAGTGCGTATGACTTCGTACACAGTTCTGTAGGAGCTTCTACCAGTCTCACATCAGACACGCTGGCCAGAGTAACGACGAGCGTACTGCATGAGCTTGATGGAGGGCCACTGTTCTGGCTCGAGATTGGACAGGGACTCTTGCTCTGCCTTGCATCGTTCGGGTCTGATGTCGACATGAGAGAGGTCGTATCACATTTCATTGATCGTACCGCGATGAGTGCCGTGGTGCTCGAACCGTTCTTGCTGCATCGATCTGCTTCGAAGTGCTGGAGCAATGCTACCTTGAGGAGTGCCGGAATGCTACATCGGGGGTGGCGCAACATTGCAGACGCCTGTACTGCACTGATCTGTCTGGAGATCATGATCGCTAGGAGAATGGCGCCAGGAAAGCACCAGCCTCACTCCTCCTCGGCGTCGTCCCCCACCATCTGGCTCAAATCGACCAGCAGCTCATCCAGCACCAATTTCTTCCCTACATGCCTCTGCATCAATCCTTGGTCCAATCTGAGCTCTTTCACCACCTCGTCGTACATTGGCTGCGAACTCCATTTCTGCTGCACTCTCTTGAATGCAGCGTCGAACTCTGTTGCGACGAGATCCCGAGGTGAGACTGAGCTGCGCTCGGCTTGGCACCACGCAATGAAGTGTCTGAGTACGAGGGCTCGTTCGGTGGGAGGCGAGATGTGGGCGCATGCATGATGGATTATCTGACACAGCCAGACGAGACCGTCTGTGAGGCGTTCTGATGGAATGGACCCGAGGAGCGCAGGGTTTTTGGTGCGGAGATGAGCGGCGATGTCGACGGCAGGATCTGTCCCGGTGGCTGTCATCGGGATGTACGAGAGACTGGGCGGTTCCAGTCTATAAGCGTCGATGTCGTCGTCAATGTCGGTGTCGGAATCCTTTATGTCGTCTGCCCGTCGAGCAACGGAGCTTCCTCCACTGTACCACCCGTAGCCCGGGTCAACCGGAACATAAGATCTGTGGTCTGGGTAGTCGGCGCTGTAGAATGAGGCTGCTTCCCAGGTGTCTACAGGATTTGACTTTGCGTCGCTGGCTGCTCCCCATGCTTCCTCGTCTGTTTGTGGATCCACGTCCGGCCATGTTGTGGTATCCGGCGATGTTGACGAAGGTAGCTTGTCTTCGTCTTCTTTGCGCCGGTCCAAGTGTGCCCAACCTGACTCAGCTGCAACGGAGCTGTTCTGTTGCTGGAAATGGTTTCGTAGTAGGACATATTGTGCGTATGCAAGTACTGGTGCCAACACGAAACATCGTTTGCGGATTGGCAAGTATACAGCTGCGGCTGGCAAGACTGCCAAGCAGCAAAAGGCTGGGATGTGGTATGACAGCATGACTGGAGACGTGGTTGCTTCTGCTGATGTTGGTCAAGAAGTGGACACTCGGACATATATATAGAGAGAAAGCGTCGGGTGCTTGATCATACTTATATTGTGCGTAGACGCTCAGACTCAAAGTGGGCATACGCTCAGACAGCTGAACTGTACGACAAGAGTTTCGGACTGGAGCTGACCACAACCTCCGCTCCGAATACGTCAGGGTGTTACACAAAGACATCGAAATCGAAGAATAGCAGGAGACATATCTTGCAAGCGAAGCGCTTCAAGAGCCTCGGAGGCTGAAACATACACGCTACAAAGCACTCATGGTGCCAGGACGTGCCTGCAATTTTCCCGGGTTGGTGTTGGTTGCCACACAGTGAAGCTTAACATGCTTGCGCAATGGCAACAGCACAGTATGGTACAGGGTCCGTCACAAATTCGAGGGTACCTTGTGTGTCGTACAAGAGGTCAGGACAGCCTCAGGTATGCCCAAGACGGTGCTCGCGCTGTAAAGTCTGGTGATGGGGTCGAAAAACATCGGGTCGGATCTCTCGATACGCAAAGCAATATCATGTCGATGCTGTACTGCGCGGATTCAGGGCGAGTGATGTTTGACCAGTCCTTCCGAACCACGTCCAGATTGAAAACACGGATTGGTACGAACAAAAAGGCTGTTCCGGGATGAGAGAAGGGACAAGTATAGATACGTGATAGTCCTCGTGATGGATTGTATTGTCTGAACAGTAGCAGTAGAAGTAGAAGTAGAAGTAAAGGTAGAGGTAGAAGTAGAAGTAGAAGTAGAAGTATAAGTAGAAGTAAAGGTAGAGGTAGAGGTAGAGGTAGAGGTAGAGGTAGAGGTAGAGGTAGAGGTAGAGGTAGAGGTAGAGGTAGAGGTAGAGGTAGAGGTAGAGGTAGAGGTAGAGGTAGAGGTAGAGGTAGAGGTTGGCGCTTCTCATTTGTTCACCAACGAACTGCACGCGTATGACCGTTTTCCTTATCGCCGAGTCACGTGACCACAATATCCAAAAAAGTTGTTGCAGGAAACTTCAACTCTGACCATACAGCACTTCATGCAGACCTTATGTGACCTTCGACTCTTGCTGTGAGTGCGTGAAAGAAGTGGCAGACGTATCATAGAGCAAGCCGTAAGATGGCGCCAAACACAGGTGCAGGCCAGAAGCAGAGGCCAGCCAAGACGGCAAGGTCTTTCAAAATCGATAAATCCGCGCCACAACGCAAGAAGACCGGCACAGTGACCACGAAGAAGCACCGCTTCGAATCATTTTCGAAACGAATCACCAAGATCAGCATCGAGCCCATCAGACGTGGCCAGGGTCGATCGCACGTCCATCAGCAGGATGAAGCCTCGCACTTCCAGGTGGCTTTCGCCGAATGGAAGGAGCTCAACCTGTCTGCGAGCTTCACAGTCTTTGCGGCCAGAGTCGAGCCGCTAAGTCACAACCTGCCACAAATCTTGCTCTACCAAGACCGCATCATGGACTTACTGGTCGAGTACATTTCCAAGCATGAAAGCGTCGCCCTGGAGCCCTTGTTGAATCTAGTCGCACATTTCGCACACGACCTTGGCGCCAGATTCGAGAAGCATTTCGAGCGAGCTGTGTCCGTGGTCAGTCAGCTAGCTGCGAAACATGCAGATGTCGCAGTGATCGAATGGAGCTTTACATGTCTAGCCTGGCTTTTCAAGTACCTCTCGCGACTACTAGTGCCAGATCTCCGTCCCACATACAACCTCATGGCACCGTTGCTTGGTCGCGAGCATCAAAAAGGATTTGTGATGAGGTTTGCGGCAGAAGCCATGAGCTTTCTCGTGAGAAAGGCTGGTGCTGGATATGCGAAGAACAAGGCGTCGCTGGAAGGCATTATTGAGCATGCTTTCAAGGATCTGCATGCTGCTCCTGTCGAGCAGATATCGCAATATCAGGAAGGATTGGTCACACTATTCGCAGAATCGATCAAAGGCGTTCAAATGGGCGTCTTCACACATGCTCACTATATCGTCGAGGCTCTCTTGTCACACCTGGAGACCATGACAAAGGAGACAAATGAGGCGGATTTGGACCTGGAGACCGTGCGCTATGTGCTCATCGACGTTATACACAATAGCGACTCTGATGGATTTCAGCCAGTAGTGGCGGCTGCAATCAAAGCACTTCCCGACACAATCACAGACCCTGAAATGCTACATAAATCAGCCACCATCCTCTTTGTGCTGATAGGAACCAGGAAGGGCACCAGGATTCAGGACTGGGACTCAGTCTTGCAACGTGTCGGACTCTACGTGGATAGTGTAGACCAACAAGCAGAACTTCGAAAACAGAAGGCAACCACGCAACTACTAAAGGTTATTGCTTCGATCTTGCAATACTGTCCACTCGACAAGGTGGTTCCATTTTCGCAACAGGTATTGCGGAAGCTCAACGCAACGCATTGGGATGTCCACTTTCTTGGCTTCTGTATCTACGTTGCGGATCTCGGCGTCGATCGGTTTGACAGTCTGGTGTTACCTGCACTACAGAAGTTTGTTACGTCCCGATGGGAGCTTCACGAGGACCAGCTTTGCTTGCTCCTCCCCAGGTTTGCAGGAGTAAGTTATGCTGCTATTGCGAAATTGCGCCTTCCGAATGCAGCTCAGGCCAAGATTCTGCATAACTTCCAGCTGCTTAGCAGTGACGCTGTTCATACCAGGAGTACGGCAAACGTACTTTCACTGTGCAATCGTTACATTGATTTACTCTCGAGTCTGACGGCTGAGCCTGTTTTCCTCAAGCAACTTGCAGATATTATCCTTGATGTACTAGAGCAACAGCTCGAGGCCCAGTCAATTGACCATGCCAACGAAAGAATCGCTTTCCTCTTCTCGAAGGCTTTGCTGTTCATGGCTTGCAATGTTAGCGAAGAGAAGCTCAGCCAAGCATTCCTGCAGAGTATCATACCTCTGAGTGAACATCATGGTCGCAGGTTAGATTACTTGCGGAGCTTATTCGTAAGCTGCGACCGAACGGCACTGAAACTGGAACCGGACGGATCGTCTATGAGTGGTCTGATGGCAGCAATTATCCCAAATCTGGCAGGCCCGTCTCACGACCTGCGCGAGGCAACTTTGCAGCTCATGCGCATTGCGTATAATGGCCGCAAAGCAACAAGCGTCGAGGCTTTGGACGTTGCTCTGCAGGTTGAGCACTCTACCTTCAGTGCCGAAGCCGCTCGCGGGGTATCGCTGAACGTGCGGAAAATAGCGGCTTTGTACGTGGAATCTGCACACCAGGATGTACACTTAGCAACTGCTCTACCTGCGTTCTGCTTTGGTCTCCTCAGTGTGCGGTTGACTTCAGCTTGGGATGACGCCTCGACCGCATTGGAAACAATGAGCAAAGCCGAAGGCAAGGAAGACGTGATTATCGATCGCGCGTTAGCCTGGTTGCAACCATATCAAGACCTGGCGGACACAGCTATGGATGTGTTACAGGACGACGAGGCCCCCGGGCAAGCCACAAGATCATACCATTGCTCTAATCTACTCACACTCGAGCATTTAGCGAATAGAGATCTGGTACCAAGACATTCCACCGAAGAGCACTTGAACCGTGCATTTCATATAGCTACAGCACTTCTGCCCATCAGATCACCAGTGGATCGTGCACAAGCCCTCCAAGTACTGGTCAAAATATCATACATTGCCGAACGCAAATCTCGAGTTCTTGTGCCGGTGCTGCTGAAGTGGGCCTTGGGTGAGGACAATGTCATCGTAGACTCTCTACCTATTGATCAAGATGGCGAACAGACTTCTGTGGCGACCGAACGCTGGAACCGGAAGGATCAAAAAGCTCTACTGCAACTCTTCTCCCTCTTCGTCAACCCGAGTGTGCTGTTCAAGTCTGAAGAAGTCTATCAGGCACTGCTCGGCCTACTGTGCAATGGTGATGTCGAGATCCAGACTTCTGCTCTGAAAGCCATCTTTGCATGGAAATCACCTTCCATCAGGCCATATGAGGAGAACCTTAGGTACATACTCGATGATGCAAGATTCCGCGACGAAATCTCGGTATTCTTGAACATCTCGGAAGAGGACAGCAAGATCAGGGACGAACATAGAGCTGGCCTCATGCCTGTGGTACTCAGCATGCTCTATGGGCGCATAGTGACCCGAACGGGTGGTAGTAATCGTGGAACCCAACAGAGTAAGAGACGTGCTGTCCTGCTAGCGCTGGCGCGATTTGGGCAAGAGAACCTCAGCAACTTCATGCACATTGCCCTTGGTCGACTTGACAACTTGGAACTGATTGAGAATGATTCCATATCGGAGAATGATATTGACAAAGACATAGTGTCGGTACGTAAACAGTTGGGTATGCTTAACATGCTTGACGACACTCTCGATACACTAGGGGACGTTGTGGCGCCATTCGCCAAACGTCTGATCAGTGCGATTTTGTACTGCACCATTCGGGCCACGCGCCAGGTGTTGAGTACTGAGGCTGGTGCAGAAACCGAGAATGCTTCCCTACTACGATCGGTCCGTCAAAGTGGATACAGCTGCTTGATCTCGCTCTTCACTGCATGTCCAAAGGTCGATTGGAACCCATACGCAGCTATCATCGTCCGGGAATTGATCAATCCGAGACTTGAGAAGCTACCAATTGAGACAGCACAAGGTGTCTCTGCTGTTCTCAAATTGGTGGCCAGCTGGAGTGAAAATGCACAAACTGTCGACTTTCTGGTTCGTGGTGGTGACACTTTGCTGACGACAGTAGCAGACTGTCTAGTCGTGCCGTCCGCCAAGGAGGAAGTCAAAGTATACATTCTGAACAACATCTTCAAAATCGAGATGGAAAGGGCTCAAACACAGTCAGCTACATCGCAGCCAGGTCAGCTGTTGACACATCTTGACAACGGACTTGGCAGTGCTATACTAGACCGAGTAGCCACGATGCTCAAGTCGACCTCGGAAAGAAATACCTTCGATGCAGCGATTCGCGTAATGACTGGACTTGCTCCCTCGACGGTGAACAAGTCGACAAGTAGCAGCGTCAAGAACGCCATTGAGTCGTGTCTGCATGTTCTCGGTCTCCCGACGCGTCTTATCAATCCTCGACTGAAAGGAGATATTCTTATTCTGCTGGACCAGATCGTTCCGTTGTATGACTTTAGCGGCGACGAAGCTTTCTTCGATAGCGCCATTCGTGTTGTTTCATCACTGTTCAGCTTCTTCCTGGATGCGCAAAACAGACTAAGGCTGGCTTCGGTATTCCAGAAATTATGTGTATACGACAGCACCCTTATGGAGGCTGCTAGTCTGTGCGAAGATCTGAACGCATTCTCTTCTGCAAGACTAGACGAGCCTGATTTCGAGCGACGTTTGCGAGCATTCACAATCATCAATGACGAGAAGTTTGATCAGTTCTCCGCGCGGCAATGGCATCCAATTATTCATAATATGCTCTATCACGTCAAGGACAATCAAGAACTTTCGATTCGAACAAGCGCTTCTCTAACATTGCGCAAATTCGTTCAAAAGACCTGTACTCACCCTGCAGTTTCGGCCGAACAGACAGCTCTGCTGAGTGATTCACTGCTACCAGCTGTCCAGAATGGTATGCGGGAGGCCTCGGAATTGATTCGAGCCGAGTACGTGGCTGTCCTGGCAGAGATCGTTAGAGGCAAGTGGCCTGCAACAAACGACATGCAAGCTTTGCTTGGTGCTGATGAAGAGTCTGCCTTTTTCAACAACATTCTACATATCCAACAGCACAGACGCACTCGTGCACTACGTCGACTTGCTGAGGCCGCCAAAAGCATCAGCAGCATCAATGTTGCGCGTTTCTGTGTCCCGCTGATTGAGAACTTCTACATCAGTGGCGACGGAGTGGATCACAATCTTGCATCAGAAGCTATCAACACGCTTGATGCATTGGCAGAAGCCCTAGAATGGCCCAGATATCGTGCATTGTTGCAGCGAATGGTAGGAGAAGCAGCAAAGTTCGACTCCAGGATCAAGATACGTGCCATGGGAGCTGTCTCGAATGCCTTACTCAGAGCCGCTCGCAGCAAGAAAGCCAGCGCCGACAAGATGAACACTGAAGCCACGGAAGTGCAATTGGAAGAGCCTCGGTCGCAGCTCGTACGGACATTACCAGATTACAAGAATTTGTCGAGTAGTCTTTCCAAGTCTGTTCTTGGCAAGCTCACTGAGCAGGTCCATTTCAAAGATGAATCTACTGTGGACTTGCGTATCCTTGTGGCGACATCAGCTGTCAAAATCATCATGTGCCACTCTCCAGATGAGATTGACCTCTTGCTGCCACCACTCCTGCTCGACATCTGCAATATCCTCAAGAGCAAATCGCAAGAAGCAAGAGACTCGACAAGGAAGACGTTGGCAGATATCAGCGCAATAGCTGGCTCACGCTATTTTGGATTCCTCGTCAAGCAATTACGTAGTGCACTGACCTCAGGACCCCAGAGACACGTCTTGTCCTATACTGTGCATTCTATCCTGGTATCAGTATCACCAAGCTTTGCCGCTGGAGAGATTGACTACTGCCTGCCTGAAATCATGGAAATTATCATCGAGGACATATTCGGCATGGTGGCATCAGAAAAGGAAGCTCAAGGATATCTAAGCAAGATGAAAGAGGTCAAGAAGAAGTCGTTGAGTTATGATTCTATGGAACTCCTCGCCAGTATCACCACATTACCGCATGTTACTGCACTACTTCAGCCACTTCAAGAGCAACTCACACGACCACGACCACGGTTCGAGAAGATCGATGAGCTGCTTCGTCGTCTTCGTGAAGGTCTTCGCCGAAACCAGCATACGAAGAGCCAGGACTTTCTCACTCTTTGCTACGAAATCCTTAGCAATGCATACAAGAACACTGCTGCGGCCACCACAAATAACGCTGACCCATCTTCCTTTAAGATGGCTTCTTTTGCGCTGGAATTGCTCCGTCGGATACTGGACAAGCACGAAGAGCTGAAGACTGTCTCCAATCTCTCTGGTTTCCTGCCTCTATTGCGTACTTCCATGGCACAAGGTGTTGAAGAAGTCGAGATAGCGTCCATGCGCCTGTTCACATCGATCATCAAGGTGCCTCTTCCAGAGATAGACAGCAACGCCAAACTCTACGTCCGCCTCGCCAAGCGATTGATTGAATCAGCATCCAGTACGAGCACCCCCGTCAGTCAAGCAGCACTTCGCCTTGTGTCTGCTGTGCTTCGTGAAAGACCTAACGCCGACATTCCCAAGTACGACTGGGAAGAGAGTATTGCTTTCATCCTCAATCGCATCAAGCCAGACCTGCAGGAACCTGCGAAACAAGGCGACAGAGACTTGCAAGTTGCTGCATTCAACTTCTTACGTGCGATCATCAACCGCAAGGAGCCAGTCGCCGAAGTGTATGGTGTCATGGACGTCGTAAGAGAGGTTATGATTACAAGTAGTGAATCACCTATTCCCGACCTTGCGCGGAGTGTCTATACTCGATTCGTGCTGGATTACTTCCCGGAAGAGCTCAAAGGCTTTTCCAAGCAGCTGGACTTCCTTGTGGCCAATCTGCGATACCCGACGTCTCGTGGTAGACAATCAGTGATGGAGGTCATCATGTTTGTACTGGACCGTAGATCAGAAGATGCGGTCCAATCGATGCTTATGACATTCTTCTTACCACTCATTGTGGCATTTGCGACGGACGATAATGAGCAATGTCGTGATAGTGCGGCATTGATCATCCACAAGATCTTCGAACGTGCAGATAAAGAGCGGACAAAAACATTCCGAGGACAAATGCTGAAATGGCTCATTCCCGAAGCTGATGCGCTGTGGCGCAGTGCGGGCTTACAGTGCTGGGCAATATATTTCGATGTCCACACAACTGCATCAAAGGAAGCCGCGACAGTGTACGCAGCCGCAGCAGATATTCTGACTTCGTCAGTGGATGACGAGATCGATAGCGATTTGGTTCATCGCGCCCTTGAGCTGGTCACCAAACTCTGCACGACCGAGACACTCTCAGCGGTGCCATTCGCAGCAAGCACATCCGCTACCTGGGACAGTCTACCGTCACATATCGCACATACATCGCTCACAGTACGTGTCGCCACTGCTCGATTGATCAGTCTCTACCTTGTCTCGTTCGCCAAGGCGGCGACCTCACGGAACGAGAGCGTCAGCCTTCCCATCAGGGGCACACATGGTCTCGAGCTGACTCCAGCTGCTGCCATTGCTATCGTCGAGCCCAGCATGCAGCTTCTTCAGACTGAGACCGATGACGCTATTATCACCCAGACAATCCAGAATCTCGGATTCATTGGCCGTCTAGCTGCAGCCAGTCCCGATAGCACTGTCAGAAATACCGACACTGCCACAACATCTGGAGGCGAATCACCCTCCTCATTCGCCGATGACGATGACGATGTAGAGGCGGAGGCAGACACCGACATTGACACGGAATTGACAGCAGACGCTACGCCAACAAACCTTCTCACGCGCCTCCTCCTACGCTCCGCATCCGTCCTCCGCACCGAGCTCACCCCGTCACGCACTAAGCTCTCCGCCCTCACGCTCCTGACCTCCCTCGTCAAATCCAGCACACCCTCTACCCTACCCCTCCCAGTCCTCTACCGCCTCATTCTCCCCCTCGCCAACCTCACCGATGCTTCCATACCGCTGCATGCCTCCTCTTCCTCCACAGCCCCACACAGCCACAAACGTGCACACCCCACCACGACCATCCCATCCACCGAGTCCGAAACCACAGCCGAAGCCCTCACATCCGGCGCACACGCGCTGCTCGAGCATCTGCAGGGCGCGTTGGGATCGACGGCGTATATCGCGGCAAGGCAGGTTGTGGCCGGGAGAGTGCGGGAGAGGAGGGAGGAGAGGAGGCGGAAGAGGGTTATTGAGAAGGTGAGCCAGCCGGAGAGGTATGAAGAGGGGAAGAGGAGGAAGAGGGTGTTGGGGAAGGAGAGGAAGAGGGAGAGGAATGGAGAGATGGCCGGGCGGAGGAGGGGGTGGTAGGGTGGTTGTGGATAGTGGAATGTGGAAGGTGGAAATGGGAATGGGATTGGGAATGGGGATCAAGCATATGGCGTTTATGGATGGGATTGGGTGACTGAGTTGGCGTCAGGGGATGAGTAGTCTCGAAGCGGTCGGCCAATCTGTCGAGGTCGATTGGACTGGTCGAATGTTATATCAATGAATACAGTCACGCACCTCAACAGTGCAGTCACCGTGTCTAGTCCTGTGCCGAACTTGAGTCTGAGTAAGGCAGATCCTCCAACGGCACGCTTCACGAGTTTTGACCTTTGACCTGTAACCTTTTGTTACGAAAGTACATCTATCTCATGAATGAAAAGTTTCGAAGCGAAAGGATAAAGCCAGTAATGCGTAAAGCTAAGTAGGACAGCGACGGCACTCTCCACGACTTTTGACCTTTGACTCTTTTTTCACAAAAGTATCTTCCATCTCTCATGAAAACTTTGAAGCGAGACGTCAAAGTCAATGATGTGTAAATCTGAGTAGAACAGCGACGGCACTCTCCACGACCTTTGACCTTTGACCTTTGACCTTTGACTCTTTCTTCGTGAAACCTTCTCTGTTTCGGCTTGACATCAAGCGAGGAAGAAGACCGGACCGGGTAGACACTCTCTACGGCACTCTTCACAGGCATTCTTCCACAATTTCGCACTAGAATTTTTGTTCTGTAATGTGTAGTGAAACGTTAAGCAATATATCGTGGTAGAAACTCGTTGGAGTGTCATTTCAACAGCGACGGCACCCTCCCCAGTCTTCATTCAGCTGGTCGTCACTGAGGACCTGGTGCAAGAGTGTCTGAGGCCATGATGGAGGAGCCTGTCAGCGAGCTGAGCTATGCATGTCCAAGGGCAGGTGGTCCAGGTGGTGCGTGCAGACGATTGCCGTGTCTAGCCTCTGCTTGACATGACAGAATGGCGGCACGGAATGCAGGAAGAGGTGATATCTGTCGTTGTCAATGCTGTCCAATGCCATGCTAACTCTATAGTGGTCGTAAGTCGTAAATCCTGCCATGCCCCGCCCTGCCCTGTCCTGCCCTCTCTAGTCCCAGTCCACCCAAGCTCCAAGATACGACCAAATTCCACTGCGGCCAGCACCTAACCCCACCCCACTCCCACCTCACCTCCACCGACTCGCCATAACAATCTGAATTTCATCCAACACGCCCCTCCTATTCCCCCACTCCTCCTCCGCAAACCCATGTCTCGCAAACCTGCTCCCCTTTCCCTCCCCAAGCCAATGCTTAATCTTGCACTCCCCACCTCCCTGGCAGATATCCCTCCTCCCCAAGCGATGCTGCTTCGGCCCGCTCGGCCCACTAACATAGTGATACTGTCCCGCAAACCGATACTGCCTTGGGTCGCTCATGGGATACGCTTTGTCGCCCCAGTGGCCGTAGAAGTCGAGCCAGGAGGTCGGCGCGTAGGGGTCGAGGGTGGAGGAGCGCATGATGTTGCGGTGGAAGTCGTAGGTGTAGGAGTGTGTGTTGAGCGTGGGGTCCCAGAGGGGGCCGCGGTCGGTGACGTCGTGTAGGAGTCCCCAGGGGAGGATGTAGCGGTGCACGCCGGAGGTGGCGTACATGGCGTGGGTTCCGGTGGCGGAGAAACCGACGGGCTGGGGATGTGTTAGCAGGTGGAGTGGCTGATGGTCTTTCAGGGCGGGATGAATGACTTACTCTTTTGCCAATTTTTTCCACCGCGGCATAGCTGTATGCCTCGCCAAAATAGTGCTCACTGAAGAAGACCTGGATGGGTAGGCCGTGCTCGAAGCGCACGACCGTATGCTCCCAGTCACCGATATGATTCCCAAAGCGCACATTGAAGACTCTGTTGCCCAGATTGTAGCTGTAGAAGAAGAACCAGAAGGCGTCGACGATACCATTACCTTTGTCGACGACGATAAGTATGACGGGGGCGTCGCTGCGGCCGCCTTGTGCTGCAGTTAATCGGGTGCCTGTCAATGATCGCTTCCTGAGCTCGGAGATGATTCGTTCTGCTTCTTCGTCTAGATCTGCTTGCAGGTCGGCTGGTTCGTCGTCCTCTTCATCAAAGTCGTCGGCGTCGGTTGTTGGCAACTCATCCACCCACTGCCTGTGTTTCTCAAACGAATCGTCCCCATCGTCGTCATCATCGCCATTTGGTATATTGATCTTCCCGCCTAACCACTCTGGCCGATTCTCCACGTTATCATCGCTCACTAGATACACATCCCTCCCATACCGCCCCAATCTCCCTAAATCTGACATATTCCAATGTCTGTTCGAATGTCTATCTGGCTCTTCTATTGGCGTGAAGTTTAGATATGGTGTGGTATGCAGTAGATGACTCGCCACGTCACACGGCCAGAACTCTTCACCTGAGTAGAGATGTATCAGGGGTGCATATTCCATGACAAACTGCGGTATCTCCCGTAGTCGCCGTTCCTCATCATCCCATTCTTCTGGTCTTGCTGTGCCGCTCCGCCAGAACTCGCTGTAGTTATTCGCTATTGGCGGTACCATACAACCTATGGGTAACTGCTCTCCATCACCATCAGCCGTCTCATCTGGTGTCAGAGTAGTGGGCAGACCTGCTGTCGGACTACACGCCAGACCCAACCACCTGCAAGATTGTCTATTGATCCATGTTCTTCCGGAAGTGAAGGTGTGGGAATCCTCGACTGGTGACAGACATGGGTCATTCGAGGCTATCTGGATGTCGGAGGGTGCTGGCCAATAGAGTGGGGCGAGCGGAAGAAGACTGGCGAAGAAGGCGAGGAAGATGCGCTGTTTGAAGTTTGTGTCGAGATGCTTCTCGCTGACCGGCAGCGGGGAGAGGGAGGAGGAGGAGGAGTCCATGTTGTTCATGTAAATGCCGTGGAGATTGAGAAGGGTGCACTCATTTGCTCGGCCGAAAGATGCTCTAGAGGTGGGGACTAGGAGGCTAATGCTGAGTCGGTCGTTATACCAATAGGAAATTGCTGAGGTAATCTGTAATATCCAAGTAGGTATGTGTGATCCTCTGTGGGGTGGCTGTTTAAGTCTAAGTCATACAAGGTAACCAGGCAAAGACAAGATGTCAATGTGATGCTGCGTGCGCGAAGATGCGAGTATGTGACGGAGTCAAAGCCGGTAATGATATCATGAAGACGAGGTGTGAAAGACGGATGCCCGGCAAGATGACTTTACGAGAGGAATGAGGTTCGGCTCTTGAAGGGATACTGCTAGGGTAGACTCAGTTGTGTTGTTGTAGTCAGCACATCCCTCCTACTGATCCGGTCGGCAATGAGAGTCAGCTGAGGATAATGCAAGGGACAGCATGATTATGCAATCAGTCGCACGAATCAAGCAATAATGCTGATGCTTATACTCTATGCCACTAATGGGAGGGGATCACGAGGTTGAGTCCCCGCAGCATCCCGATCCACTGTTCCAAGGCTTGGCATCGGATACTGTACTCTATCTCGACCACATGTTGTGCTGATTCGATGTCTGATACAATGGCTCACAACTGTTGCTAGCTAGTGCTCGACTGTGCATAGCCCTGCCTGAAGAGAAAGCCAGGACTCATCGAGGTATTCACGGCCTATCGGACTGCTCCCATCGAGCCTCGCATCTTTGGACTTCCCCTGTTCAACTTGAGATCACTTTCGACAATGTCAGACAACGAGGACGTCGATGTCGACCCTGACATGGCTGCGGCCATGGGCTTCTCCTCCTTCGGCGCTGCACCCAGTACTAAGAAGCGGAAGTACAATCACAACAATGCTATTGTTGACGTCTCAAGTGACGCAACACCAAACCTCAGTGTACGTGGCTCGAATGCCTTACCCTTAGGTCAAAGACGTGTTCCTACTCAGCTTCCTGCTGCTGTCGCGAGTGGAGATGACTCAGTTGAGGCTGTCGTTGAGGCAAACAAGAACGCCGCAGAGGCAGCTGACGTTGCAGGCGCGCGAGCACCACTACTTTCTCAGCATAGCGCTGCGACTGCTAGTATTCTCAAGGAGTGGGACGTCGCCAAACATGGTGCACGTCAGTACTCAGCGGCGGAGCTTGCTGCACTTCGGGAAGGGGTGGTCACAGCAAATGGACATATCGCATACTTTCTGCCAAGCTTCCTAGAGGATCCATGGAAGAAACTCGAAAGTCGCGGCGCCGCGAGGAGTGTGTAAGAATCGGCTAGGGAAAAGAGATGATGTACATTTCAGCTGAGTTGGCATTGCATTGTACCCGGCAGGGCGCACGAAACACTCGCAGATGTTTGTGTTCGATACGAGAAATATCATCCTGACTAGGACATAACCTGCGATGTAAGTCTCGGGATTTGAACTTTGAAAAGGCTATAGCTAATTGCTTCAGCTGCGCTATTGACAAGATGCTGGACACAGACTACGAGCTTACTGTCGAGGCATCAAAAGTCTTGAAATCCTGGCAGGGGTGCCGAGAGATTCTGCTGTTTCCCATATCGTACAACGAAGAATGCCTGCATGCCACGAGCTGCAAGTCAATGGCAGAGAAGCTCCCGGGGTCAAGACCCTTCTAGCAAGTTGCGCTACGTGGTCAGCCTATCGTCATCATTGTGCGCGTGCGGCTCTTTCGACCAAGGAGTTAAGACGACGCTTCAAAAAGTGTCGCACTGTTTGCAGCTTTCTTGTGCAGCTGTGCCCGGATGGAGAGGTATAGGGCTATAGTCCCGCAACAAAGCCTAGAGGACCAGGAAAGCGTGCTAGCGAGAGTATGCCTTGACTGGTGTCCTCGCACCATATCTCGAGCAAATTGTCCTGGACTATGTATTTCGTTCTGAGCAAATTAGTGTAACATTCGTGTGAACTGAAGGCCACTGGCCGTCCGAAGCCTTCGAACATCATCAGATGCCATGTAGCTTTCGGAGTGGACATGACCTGGTGCTCCGACAGATATACGGTCATCTCAAAGCTCGGATAAATTGCCCAGAAGACGCAGTATCCCCGTTAGAACTTGAAATGCCCGCGAAAGCCTTAACAGGCAAGGCGTTGTGTGACGATCGCGCAGCCAAGACGATCCTCATGCTGCGTACAATGCCATTCTACACCATATCTGCTTTACACGGACTATTGAACCTCACTATTATCCGGTAGCTTTCCGCAGTGTGCAGACTATGCAGCCTACTAGGACTCTTGTAACACAATACAACAGCTGGACTGCTTGGCGACACAGTATCGTTCCTAGGCTATGATCAGCACACATTCACGTCAACCCTTACAATGAGAGATGCGGCGTATCCTGATGACGGTGACCCAGCCGAGTTCGCATCGTGGCTCATCAATCGACTTGAAGAGATCCCGGGAACCACATGGCACCAAAGTCCACCACTCAGTTAAGATAGCCGGTTCTCCGGTCGTCGCCACGTACAAGGACTGATTGAACTTCTGCAGCACACACTTCCTACGAAGACTGGCACGTATGGGGAACACGAGAGATCGCGGCAGACGCGCCGAATACCAAATCCAGCTCGAAGCAGGGATCCCCCACACTCTCACATCGACCCCCTCTCGTCAGCTCGAGCTCCAACTCCTCTGCAATCGAAGCATCCTCCACAAGGCCGACTAAGCAGCAAAAGATTGTCGCGCGAGTGTCAAAGCACTCTCTCCGGCTTGAAAGGTAAAAGGAGGCGTCTTCTTATGGAATTCACAAAAGGCAAACAAAGTACAGAATCGGGCTGACGGGATGGCAGACAGTACCAATTTAACCGCGAGATCTTGGACCACTGGGACCCTAAGGCAGAGAAGCACCTGAGAGCCCTGGAATTGCTCAGACTCCCCGCTCGCACACCTGAAGAGACCACGCTCACAGTGATACTACTGGAAGATGTGGAACACGTTAACGGCATCAACGACATGCGTCACGTTGTCAACTATGGTCCGAACTGGTATTTCGTCCATCAACCGCCTCACAGCCACCCCTGGGATCCTTCAAGGACGAGTAGTGGGCTGTATCCTGCAGGTCATGTATCTATTGCGGAGTTTTTGGATATCGCTATCGGAGCGTGCGAGTGCCTTGAGATGATACATCAGGGTTCTGAGTTCGTGCATGGAGAGCTTAGAGGTGACTGCTTTTATTACAATCGAGCCGACAACACCGTCCGCCTTCAGAATTATGGCAGCGGTCTACGAACGTTCGAAAACGGCTTGACCAATTCTGGGTGGATGACATTGTCCAAAGAAAGTGGCATTGAACACAAGCTACACTTCGTCGCGCCTGAACAGACTGGTAGATCCATAGCACAGCCAGATTCTCGGACAGATCTATATGCTCTTGGAATCCTGTTCTACAATATATTGACAGGCGAGTTGCCATACTCTGCTGGTTCACCACTACAAATCATCCAAGCTGTACTGAGTCGTCGAGTCCCGTCAGTCGTCGACAAACGTGTTGATACGCCAGATGCGCTAAGCGCCGTCATTCAAAAAATGGTGCAGAAGAATATCGAGGATCGGTATTACAGTGCCTCAGGCGTCAAAAATGATCTGAAGGCCATACAGCGGTCATTATCCGACGGAGACCACGTGGGACTGCAAGCCTTCGTTGTAGCTACTAAAGATGTAAATCCGTATTTCAGACTTCCTACAGGGCTGGTGGGTCGAGATGATGAGCGTGAACTCATGTTACAAGTTCTGAACAGGGTTTCCGCACATGACAATGGGGCGTTGTCAACGCCACATCAGCGCATCTCCGCCTCCTTCGCTTCAGGATCCTCGAGAGACAGCCAAGCAGATGGCAGCAGCCAAGACTACATCCAGGATGATGGTAGTGTCACACAGTCGAGTCCAGCTATCATTGGTCGCGTGTTGAGTCCGAAGCACGACGTGTTCACAGAGCCTACAGGTCCCATCTCTCCAGACCTTGATGAAGCGAATTTTGACGAAGATTCACTTGCGAAGCCCATACCAACAAAAAGATTACCTTCGGTCGATGGAGGACACAACGCCCGAACTCTTGTCCGCTCATACTCTTCCCATAGTGCTGATAATGCTGAATTGGCTCATCGAACCAAGCCGCGTAACAAACGTGGCAGTATGACTGAAGTGATCATACTTACCGGTGCTCCTGGTCTGGGGAAGAGTTCGCTGATACAAGATCTCCAGCCTACTATGCGGAGCCTTGGGTACTTGTGTCGTGGAAAGTTTGACCAGACTAAGAAGGTCCCCTTGGCGCCTATTGTAAGTGCGGCACACCCTCCATCATCGGAGCCTGTGCGATAAGGTTCAAGCGCCTTTTTGATACCTCCTTGTGTGCTGCGACCAGACTGATCAGAAGAGCACTGGCTAACAGTCTATAGCTCGCTGTGATGTCACAGATTTTCAAGCAAATATTTCTGGAGCCAGATCTGCATTCCTCGTTCCACATCAGTTTCAAAGCGTTCGTCCGGCCTTTCTGGAGTGTTCTTGCTGATATGCTCGGTCTTCCTGAGGGCTTACTGGGTGACGGCAGCAGTACTCCGTATCGTAGCGGAAATCTCAGGCCAAAGCCGTCAAGGATCGGACAGAGCGAATCGCTGGCATCCTGGGATACCAAATCCATATCTGGAGACAACTTGCGCGTGGGCTCGACACCAAGGAGTTGTAGATTCACGGCTATCTATCTTGATGTGTTGCGCTTCTTGTGTGCACAGAAACTGATAATTTTCTGTCTGGACGACATAACCTTCGCTGATGATGAGAGCCTGGAGCTTCTGCAAAGCATCGAGGATGCCAAGATTCCGATGTTGCTTCTGCTGACATCCCGAGACAAAGCGATCCTGTCCCCAAAAGCGAGAGCTTTGTGCGAGGGCGATGTTGCGAGCATTACCCATATAGAGCTCAAACCCTTGACGGAGAACCAAGTTGGGGAATTCATCGCCGCCACGCTACACCGCGACCAAGAGTATGTTTACGCGCTGACAGCTGTTATCTTCGAAAAGGGCGGTGGCAATCCATTCTACGTTCGCGAAATGCTTGATACATGCTATAGGAAACACGCAATCACTTATGACTGGAAAGAGTCGCAATGGTGCTACAACCTTGACGTTGTCTTTGGCGAGTTTGCCTCTCCAGAGTATGGAGCTCAAGTCAACAACGACTTCATAATCTCCAGGTTTATGGATCTTCCCCAAAACAGCCGTAGTTTTCTCTCTATCGCTGCTTGCGTCGGCAGTGTCTTCTCTTTCAACCTAGTCAAAGTACTTATGTCAGGCAACAGCATTGATTCCCCAAAAGAAAATGTCCAAGAAGTCCTCGGTCAGGTCGGCAAAATATCCGTACATCCTCACAAAGCTGACTTCGTCCGCAAAGCTTCTCAGGATGCAGTTCGAGGACTACAAGCAGCGATTTCTGGATATATCGTGGCGCCTCACGAAGATGATGACGACTTGTTCGTCTTCTGTCATGATCGTTATCAACAAGCTGCTTTGTCTTTACCAGAATGCCATAACCTCAAAGACGTCCACTTCGACATCACACAAGCCATGTTCCGGCACGCACCGGAGGAAAATGAGCTTTATGACCTTGCAAGTCATATAGGCTCTGCTATCAGTCTCGTCAAGCAGAGGATTACACGTCGTTCACAATACAGACAGGTGCTCATAAGAAGTGCTGAGAAGTCAATCGATGCAGGTGGAAGAGCTAGTGGATTGACCTACTACACCAACGCTTTGGCGTTGCTGCAGAAGGAACCGTGGGTCGATGGAGTAGACGTTGACTATCACGAAACACTCAATCTGTTCGTAAAGACCGCGGAATGCTACTGGTTGCAGGGTTTCGTGGAGCCGGCCCTGGCTTTGATTGACACGAGTCTAAAGAAGGCTAGGGACGTCATCGACAGGGTTCCAGCTCAGATTCTTCATGCAAGGATATTGGCAAGACGTGGTGATATGACTTCCTCGTTGCGTATTCTGAAGGCATGTCTCGCGGACCTAGGCCTTGATGTTACCCAAGGCACTTTCAAGGATTGCGATCGACGCTTTCAAGAACTCAGACCCATATTGGAGGATGGCAGTGCATTGAGGAGACTCGCTGGACCAATGGGTGGTAATGCTGGCATGTCTGCACGTGGAGCAGTTCTCTGTGAAGCAATGGCAGGTGCCTTTTGGAGTGACCCTTTACTATATTATCATCTTGCGCTCGCGGAAGTAGAGCTTCACATTGCCGGGGGCAACACAAGCTATAGTGGCCTTGCCTATATTCATATAGGTGCTGTCGCGATCACCCGCTTTGGTCTTGTGCGCTTGGGATACAGCTTGGGTGCTGCTGGCAAGCAGTTTTTCGAGACAACGCACCACAATGCATTTGCCGCTGGACGCGCTGGGGTACTTTATTCAATGCTTCTTGGCCATTTTGGCAAGCATATGGCACACTGTGTTCCTCTACTAGAAACGGCCATCGAGAAGACTTTGTCGACTGGCGATAGGTTCTTCGCCTTGGTCACTCTTGGCTACACAGTCGTTCTCAAGATTTGGCTATCACAAGACATGCAAGAGACCGAGCACTATTGCGAGTGGGGGGCTGAAGAGATTGAAAAATGGCAAGATGATGTGCGAGGGGCTGTCCTGATCGTTGCTGCAAGACAGTACGCCCGCGCGCTGCAAGGAAAGACTCGATCAGAAGTTGCAAGTACCGTGCTAGACGACAATCACCATCAGAGTGTAGTTTACCTCCAGTACATTCATGACAAGTCCTCGAATCCGGAAAGATCGAGGTCATTCTATCTGACATTCGAACTTCCTATTCTCTACCTATACGGACATCTCAAGGAAGCAGTTGAGATTGGTGAGGACGTTTTAAAGGACATGGAGCTGTACTGGTGTACCAGGTTCGTTGTTTACAGTGCATACTATCAAACCCTGGCTACGTTGGCACTCCTTAGAGAAGAGCCAAATCATCCTCGTAAAGACTGGTTCTTGAGCGAAGCAAGGCGAAGACAGAAAAAGGCTGATCTATGGGGAGAAATAGACAACGTCAACTTCGTTGTCTTGTCTGACATCATGCTTGCCCAATTGCAGGAGCACGACAAAGAGTTCTCCAATTGCTTACTGACATACGAAAAAGCCATTGATGATGCCGAGATTCACAACTTCACCTTCGAGCAAGCCCTTGCAAGCGAGCTGTATGGTGAATTTCTGATAAGAAGAGGTGCTAATCGACCTGCTCGGAAGCTGCTCGAGGAGGCCATCGCAATATATAGGCGAATCTCTTGTCATGGCAAAGCATCTCACGTTGCCACTAAGCACGAGTATTTGATGACTGGCACGACATCTCTTCAGCAGGTAACGGCCAGCACACAAACAATGGAGACCTTGGACCCTCGCTCGACATTTGGTGACAGTGCCCAGCAAGGCTCTTCGGTAAGCTACGTAACATCAATTCATATCCAGCACGTACTAAGCATGGAATTCACCCTTGTACTTGTTGATACTCCTGGATCAAAAGCTGACCACTTCACAGGGCCTATCAAGCTTACATCAACCAATGTCACCTCGTCCGACGCGCAAAGAGCAATCAACCTCTGATGACCCAAGCCTCGAGAACATGGGTTTGGACATGATCGATGTGGCAGGATTACTTTCCAGCAGCCAAGTTCTGGCATCTGAGCTGAATGTTGATCGACTGCTAGCAAAATTGACAAACATAATACTTGAGAGTACAGGGGCTGACCTTACCGGCATTATCGTCCGTAATGACGACAATGTATGGCGAGTGGCTGCCATCAGTGACGCGGGGTCGAACGATTACCCCTCGAATGAATCTCTTGAAGACGTGGAGGATATTATATGTACGACCGTCGCGCTGGGTTGCTTGAGGTTCAAGGAAACTGTCGTCACCGAGAACGTCTTACAGGACAATGCCTTTTCGAAGGTGAAAGACTCGTATCGAAGTCGACACCCAAAAGGCCGAGCTGTCTGCGCCATGCCAATCTTCCACGGAGGTCAGACCATTATTGGCTGCCTGTATATTGAAGGACCACCACAGTCTTTCTCGGAGCGATGTATGACAGTCATGCGACTACTCTCCAACTCCGTCAGTATATCTATACACAATGCGATGCTCTTCCATCGTGTCGAAAAGGTCAGCGCTAGTAATGCTCTCATGGTGGAATCGCAAAAGGATGCCCTTTCCAAAGCAAGAGATGCCGAGAAGAAGGCGAAGAGTGCCGAAGCTGAAGCTATACGCAACGTGCAGTTGAAAGAAGAAGCTGCCAAGGCCAAGTCGCTCTTCCTAGCAAATGTCTCGCACGAGCTCAGAACACCTTTGAACGGAGTCATAGGCATGTCAGAGCTATTGAGGGGAAGCACTTTGAGCGCTGAGCAGTATGGGTATACTGAAAGCATCAGAGTATGTGCTGACACACTGCTGACCGTGATCAACGACATTCTGGACTACTCCAAGCTCGATGCTGGAAAGATGGTGCTTCATAGTATTCCAATGTCTGTTACGGAGACTATCAACGAAGTGGTACGCGCACTCTCATTCAGTAATATGCACCAACACGATGTGCAGACCATTACACATCTTGATCTCGACAAGGATATGTTGGTGCTGGGTGATCCTGTTCGCTTCCATCAGATTCTCATGAACCTCTTAAGTAACGCCTTCAAATTCTGCGCGCATGGCAGCGTTACTGTGAAAGCCGTCGTCAATTACGAAGACGACAAGGAATTGAACATAACTTGCTCAGTCACAGACACTGGAGTCGGCATTTCCGAAGAGCAACAGCTGAAGCTCTTCCTCCCGTTCTCGCAGGCTGATTCCAGCACTGCTCGTTCCTATGGTGGTACTGGGCTGGGGCTCAGTATCTGCAAAGCTATCGTGGAGACTGCGATGCATGGAAAGATCTGGATGGACTCTGAACTCGGAAAGGGCACAACAGTCTCGTTCACGCTCGCTCTTCCGAAGGTCGGCAAGGCAGCAATCAGCGCAATGAGCGAAGATGTGAGTAAGCCACGGACAGATCCAATGGCGATGTTCTCGCCGAAGAGCTTCCCTGCGGGAGTGCTGTCTGGTCAGGTGTTCTCGCCACCAGCACTTGACCTGGAGAAGAACCAGATCAGGATCTGTATTGCGGAGGACAATGCTGTGAATCAAAAGATAGCAATTGCCTATGTCAAGAAACTCGGCTACTCTTGTGAGGCATACGCCGATGGCCGGCAGACTGTAGATGCCTTGACAGCTGCCAGCAACACAGGGCGGCCATTTCACCTTGTGTTGATGGGTAAGTGCACGCTCCTTGCTTTCACGTTTTCAGCTGACTGACACTGCTCTCCAGACTGTCAGATGCCAGTCCTTGATGTAAGTCTCATTCTCCATCGTTCTCAGTTTCAGAAGCACATCCACTAACTGCTCTTCAGGGGTACAACGCCACACGCGAGATCAGAAAGCACGATGATCCGATCGTGAAGGGCGTTATTATCGTGGCCATGACAGCAAGTGCGGTCCGTGGAGATCGCGAAGCATGCCTGGCTGCAGGGATGAACAACTACCTCGCCAAGCCAGTGAAGCAGCAGGTACTCAAGCAACTATTGGAAGGATACCTGGAGCTTGGCGCACATGGGATGAGTAATGGTGCAAGTGTTGACAGTGCTACTGGGTGAGGGTGACTTTGTGGGATATGGCGTTGAGGCGACGCACGCACGATGATATGAGTAAGGCGTTGGTCATGGGTCTTAGAGCAAGGTCAACATGGAGTCGCATGAGTGGTGCCATTGGAGATTCATCTGTAGCATGGCATGGCTGGCCTCTGCAGGAGCACACACTAATGGCGCCTGGCGTCAAGCATGAGTAATGAAGCATGATCCAGCTATTGAATTTCGGCATCGCAGCCTCTTCCTTGCATGTTGTATCCTATCCGTACATTGGCCTGACAATGTCTATATTTGCGACCCCGATACTAAACCCAATGTTGCCACCCAGTTGCCGGATACCACCCAACCCCCTAGGCCGTGACCCAACGCCAGAAATCAGATCGTCATAGCAAACATTAATACATAACCTTCCCACGTCACCGCCCCTCCAGATAATCCAGCACCTCCCTCGCCTTCTCACCTCGTCCCTCCGCCTGCGTCGCCGCACCTTTCACTTGCGCCAAGCCCGCCAGCGCATCCTCCCATGTCATCTTGATCTCCTCATGTCTCTCATCCCATCCCTTTGGTGCTTGCAATCGTGCCAAATTCTGTAGGCTAGTCTCATCCAGTGCTGTTTGTGATGTCCTGGGCTCTACTTCCACATCAAGTGCCGCCGAAGACGCTAGAAACCCGTCACGGAACTTCGTCGCTGCTGCATCTGCGGCCGTCCGCCGGCGATTGGCGAGGTCAAGGTTCAGGACTTCGATTTGGGAGTGGAGGGCGGAGATTCGTGAGGCCAGGCGCGTGTCGAAGGGCTCGAATTCTGACATGAAAGTCAGCGTTGAGCGCGTCCTGCTTAGCTCCATCCCAGCTTCCGAGCGAGATCTGATGTTGCTGCATACCTTCAGGCACTTCCTTCTCCCACTCAATCTTCTCCGCATCGATCCCATTGACACTAATGCTCTGCTTCGCCGCCGCGAACGTGTCTTCAATGTACTTGTCCACTCCGGCTTCCACCGCGCGCCGCATGCCATCGACGCCGGTGCTGCCCTCGCGTAGAGCTGCTTCTAAGGGAAGGTGCAGATCGATCTTGGCGCGGGCGGAGTGCGCGACATTGTTCTTAAGGTAGATGAGGTCGGCGACGGATTGGAGCTCGATGCGGCGGTGGGTGGAGGCGGAGGTTAGCTCGGAGGGGGAGACGGCGCGGTCGTTGGCGGCGGGGAGCAGGGTGTCGATGTTCATGCTGGGCGGAACGGTGAGATGATACTGGTGGTCATGTTGATGACAATGTTGCGTAGAACAACACCGGAGCTGTTTCCGCAGGCAATGACCATCGATCGATTTGCATTGGCTCTATTAGCCAGGCGTCACTTTTTGCTACCTCGATCATCTACATCTTCCCGAAAATTCCATTGCATGCCCAAGAGGAAACGGGGTCAACAGTTCCAGGATATACCAGGAAGCTACGCTCATCTCCCGCCTATGCTTCGAGCCTCACTACGCCGCATCTCAACCATGGCCGCCACCACCACCTCGTCCCCCTTCACACGGGCAGTCGTCTCAGCAATTCAGAACGTGTATCCCGAGCACCTTGCCGACAAGAGCTTCGATAATACGGGACTACTACTCGAGGCACCGTTCGATCCCAAGAGGACTGTGCAGAAGAATTCAGTCTTGCTTGCGAATGATGTGACCGGAGCAGTTGTTGACGAGGCAATTGAGAGGAGGGATAGCGTCATTGTTGCGTACCGTCAGTCATCTCAGCAGAGGCTGGATATGAAGGGGAGTGTACTGAATACCACAGGAAAGATCCAATCATCTTCCGTGGGTTGAAGAGCCTCACACTTGCGAACTCGCAGCAGAAGTCTCTGCTTCGCTGCGCAGCTGCTGGCATTAGCGTACAAACATCCGGCCACAGACTCAGGAACATCGCTAACATGCCTCCGTAGGTATACTGCCCCCACACAACAGTAGACTGCGTCGAAGGCGGTAATGCAGACTGGCTCGGCGACATTGTCACCGGCGAGATCAAGTCGGACTACGCTCAGCAAAAGAACTCGAGTGCTTCCACATCGATGGGCCAAGACTACAAACTCCAGCACTTCCCCTCCAGCCACGAGGCAAGGCACGACAGCATCGCCTTGTACGCTCACTCTCTCCTTTGATCTCGTACCTCATCACTAACAACCACCCCAGAGCTTCGCTCCCTCACTCCCGCCACCCCATTCAAGGCCCCTCCCAACCCGACTCCAAGCACAAAAACGCCGGCATCGGTCGCCTCATCACCCTCGAGCAGCCCCGACCCCTCTCCGACATCATCACCACCCTCGCCACCTACCTCGGCTCCCCTCCCTCCATGCAGGTCGCCACGCCCCAAACTTCTCCCGATCCTGGCGTCCAACCCATTACACGTATCGCCATCTGTGCTGGCAGCGGCGGCTCCGTATTTGGCAAGCTGAAGGAACCTGTTGATCTGTTACTCACGGGTGAGCTGGTGCATCATGAGGTCTTGGCTGCAATTGAGCAGGGCACGAGCGCGATTTGTCTGAATCATAGCAATAGTGAGAGGGCGTATCTGGGGGCGGTGATGAAGGGACTGTTGGAGAAGGAGATTGGAGAGGTTTGGAGGAAGGCGAGGGAGGAAAATGGGGCGGAGGGAAGCGAAGGATGGGAGGACGAGAGCGTATGTGTGGATGTGAGTGTGAAGGATAGAGACCCTTTCGGCTATGTAGTGAGGACTTGAGGCAGCTAGACGATTAATGGCCGGCGTTGACGCCATTTGACGAGACGTCCGGCTCGAATAAGGACGAGTTTTTTGTCCAGAAGCTAGACATAGAATGCAAATGCAGGAATCCAACACTGAACCCGCACAGGATCCGACTCCTGAAGATTCAGGCCAAGTCATGATCCATTATCCAAAGTGCTTTTCAATGTACACCTACGACGTAAGTAATTATATAGTCCTCGAGCTGCCTGTCCAAAGCTCGATCCCGTTGCCTATTTTCCAACCATTCCCTCCCGTCCCTTTCCTTTCCTCTCCTTTCCTTTCCTGCCCTACCTTGCCGGTCATCGTCGTCGTCAGAATTACATAATAGCTCAAGATCCAGAAAGAAGAATACTAATATACAAGAAGATTGCCCTAGATGATCCACCTCAACTCACCCATCTACTTCCCAAACCCCTCACTAGATACCGGCGGACTAATGACGCCTCTCTCCCGCTCCCTCTGCGCCTGCAACGCCGTCATCCTCTCATACACCTCTCTCTGCCCCGGCCAGACCTGCGCCCCTGCCTGCCCCTGACCAGACCCAATCGGTGGCGAAGCTCCCGGCACTGCACCCTGCCCACCCTCCTGATATGGCGGTGGCGGCGGTCCCATCATCGCCGCTCCACCGACATTGATAGGCGGATCACCGCCCTTTCCGAACCAGCCCCTCCAGCTTTGCCGATTCGCACGGCGTGCAGCAGCGTCTGCCTCGACTTTCTCTTGCACGAGGCGGAGTGGGCGGGGGTTTGTGCCGCTCGCGATGACTGTGCCGCTTCGGTGGAGGCCGGAGGACGCATGTGACTGCGTTGGGGCGACTGGGGCAGCAGTGGTAACTTCGCTGATGGCGGGAGTGGAAGGAGCGTCGCTGAAGTGCGTGCTGGAGTCGCTGGTTGCGCGAGACATGATAGAGGATGTTTCGGGGTTTGGTGCACTTGGGTGGAGGGAGATTCCGTTGAAGTATGATGTTCGACGATTTGCTTGATCTTGAGGACTTGTTTGCCCGCTTGTCTGTCTGGAGGTCGTGCCGTTAGGTCGGTATTGGGCGTTCGCTGCAGCTAGTGACCATTCGTTGCTGCCAACGCGGACGGAGAGCGGGCGGCGGATTGGGACGCGCGTTCCTGTTAGTGGTTCTTCGTTAGGATTGGGCGAGGGTCGAGATGTCATCGCTGTCAAGGGCACGTCGCTGATGGGAGAGATGACTTGTCGTTGCGGAGATTGCTCTTTTGTTTTCTCCTGCGAGCCCTGGTTTGTGAATGATGTAGGTCGAGGAGGTCGTGTCCGTCCGCCGAAGATGGAACCAGCACGTTTGAGTAGCGAAGGAGGTACATTCTCCTTGGCAGTAGCTGCAGCTGTTAAAGGATTATCTCCTGTAACTGATCCATCGACAAGGAGCGGCTCGAACGATTCGTGCTGCATCAGCTTAGATACGATAGTGTCGACGTATTGTGTAAGTGCTTTGTTCTCATCCTGCAATGTGTTGACTTGTGTTTCCAGCTTCAGGACCTGCTCGTTCGCAGGTGATATTTCTGATGCGCCGTAGACACTGGATGCTGGTGTTTCTCGTGAAAACTGTTGCGATACACTCGAGGAAGCAGATATCGTGGAAGCAGAATGCGATGTCATAGCTCGACTTCTCAGCATCTGTTCTTGCATTACCATCTGCTCCTCGATCATTGTCTGATAGTAGTCCTTTTCCTCCAGTAATTTCGCATTGTGGACTCGGGTGTCAACCAGCATCCGCTCTAATTCGTGTATTTTGTCTCCTCCCTGGTTTTCAAGTTCGATCATCTTGACCTGTGCTTCTGCTAACTCGAGCTGCAATTGCTCAATCAGTCTGTCTTTGTGTCGTAATAGTCGTGCGAAATTCTGCGAGCTGTCTTTCCGTGCTGCTGATGGCGATAAGGGTCCTACTGAACTGCTCCGTGGATATGTAGGAGATCCACGATCATAATCGTGGCCGCGATGTGAGTCTGTGAATCCGATGTCAGTTGATGCGCAACACGGGTACAGGTCAAACTCACCATAACGCGAACTTCTGCCACGCTCATGTTCGCCACTTCTTCTGCGCTCACGGCTAGCGAGAGTGTCCTTGAGGTGACGGATAACATTGGTCAATTCCTCCTCACGAGCGACAGCGCCCTCCTTGTCGCGCAGTAAGGCTGCTTTATCCGTCTCATACTTGTTCTGCATATCTTGCCCTTGTTTGACGGCAGCCTGGTGATTCTTCATGAGCAATTCTATCCGCTCAATGTTCGTAGTCATGGTCTCTTCCTGCCTCTCCTGTCCGCTAAGCGCATCCTCCAATTTACTCTGCAGTACCACTAGTTGTTTCTTGTATTTATTCGCGACGACATCTGCCTTTTTCAATCGTGTTTCAAGGTCATTAGTCTGGGTGCTAGCTTCGGCTGGCGCCGATGGTTCGCTGTTCATCTTCGTTTTGTCCTTCTCTTTATCTTTCGTTGTTGATTTCTTGACAGTCTTCGTCGTGGATTTAGCTGCCTTTGATGTTTTGTCTGGCGAAACTGAGCGCGTAGGGCTGGCTCTCCTTTCTGTAGACGTGGTCGAAGGCTTAAGTTTTGGCACAGCGCTCAGATCAAGACCAACATTGCTGCTCTCTTTGGTACTCGTCGAATCTTTGCTCTCTACACTGTCTTTGCTGCTCGAGCTGTCCTTGCTTGATTTTCTGGGGACGAGCTTGGTTGCAGCTGTGCTCGATGCTGTTTTGGTCTTCTTAGCTGGCGACGTAGACCTTGCACGAGCCTTGGTGTCGGTAGAGGCTGTAGCAGTGGACGGGGCGAGGCTAGGTACAGCTGATTTGGAGGTTGCGCTTGATGTAGTCGAAGAAGCAATGGACATGATCGTTGAGAAAGGCTATCACAGCCGAGGAATGCGCAGCGTCTATCATGGGTCGAGGCTGGACCTGACGATCTTCGAATGCTGCGAACTTGAACTTCAATATCGATGGGATATGAGATGAGACGGTGAAGATGCAATTGTGAAGAGTGCTATGGCCGTTCTACGTGAAATTCGCCTTAGTCTAACAGTACTCAGGACAGCCCGCTCTCCCCAACTCTACTGTATCGCACGAACTTGGTTCTCGTTGCTAGGCAATTTAGCGTGAAACATCATCATTCGGCAATCGGCTCGATGCATTGCAGCTGAAAGCATATTGACTTGCCTAATAGAGCGCTAGATGATGTTCTTCGCTATCACGTGTCTACCGCAACCCACACAGTGGAAATTCTGCCGCACGACTACTGCCTATCGCTCGACATCGACAACACTCCCATCGACGAATCCTTTCCCGACCACATCAACACACACAATCAATCGCAATGGCCCCCAAGAAGACTAAGAGAACCGCCGATTCCATCAACAGCCGTCTCGCGCTGGTGATGAAGTCCGGTAAGGTCACGCTTGGCTACAAGTCCGTCCTCAAGACTCTCCGTTCTGGCAAGGCCAAGCTCGTCATCATTGCTGGTCAGTATACCTCATTCCAGGATGTTCGGAGAGCATATCTGACACCGATTCTTAGGCAACACACCTCCTCTCCGCAAGTCCGAGCTCGAGTACTACTCCATGCTTTCCAAGACACAGGTCCACCACTTCTCTGGCAACAACGTACGTGCACAATTCATATCACACCAATCTCAATGACAAGCAAGATTGCTCGAGAGATCGTAAGCGCATCGCTTGATGACCAGCTCTTCGGTGCTACGAGAGCACGCCCTGCGAAGAAGTCTTATCCAAGACTTTGGAGGGTCAACAAAAAAAACTAACATCATTTCCCTCACAGATTGAGCTCGGTACCGCTTGCGGTAAGCTCTTCAGGTGCTCCACCATGGCCATTCTTGATGGCGGTGACTCCGACATCCTCAGCACTGCTGTCGCTTAGATGTTGGAAGAAGGAAACGTGAAAATGTCAAAAAAGCTTTGTGGATTATCAGGAAGGGACGATGTCATGTTGCGAGCATGCTAGACAAGTAGCGGCCGTGGCCTGTCTCAGTCAAGTGGCGTAGTTACGGCTGTTTCAATTGAATACTGTTTTAGCGAGATATCCCATCAGAAGAAGCTTTTGCGAAGTGCTCGCTAGGCTCAATCTACTAGCTCGATCTACTGTGCTTCCTATCATCCTCAAGTGCAACACATGCTCTTTCTTACTTAGGAGATACCATAAATAAGCATTAGAGTCATCGTACTGAAGAACATGATAAATGCCAGCCTAAGACCATACCAGATTCGTCATCCGAGTAAGGAAAAGGAGAAGCGCACATTGCGATCAAATTCTGCTTTGTAATTAAGCGGCATGTGACTCACCCCAGTTTCGCCATCAACTTCGACGACTTCGCTTTCGACGAGACACATCCTTCCCTATCCCAACGACACCAAACTCAATACAGGTGAGTTATATGTCTCATCATAGTGCTCATATTGCTGCTGCGAGCAAACCATATCGACATCGGCCGGCCAGGGAAGTGATCGCAAACATTCTTGTCAACACGGAAGAGACGTGAGGAGCAAGAGATGGAACTACGGATCTTCACGCAGTGCTCTATGCGGGCTTTGGGGATGGGGGAGGTCATGACTGATGTGGCTGGTTTGGGAGGCACAGCGGATGTAAAGTGGCAAAAGACGGAAGACTAAAGAGAAGAAATAGTGGATGTTCAGATGGTCACGATTATTCAACTTCAGGCTCTTCGCCACGCTTCGACGTCGAATCACTTGCGCGAGACGGGTTCTTCCTTGGCCGGCCAGCTCTTCATAGTCTACGCGCTCGAAAATTGAACCATCACTGACTGTATTATGTTCTAGCCTAATCCGACACAATGGCTCGCCGTCCCGCCCGTTGCTACCGCTACTGCAAGAACAAGGTCAGCACTAGAAGATGAATCCTACACAACACGATTGGGGTCAAGACCTAACACATCTTCCAGCCGTACCCCAAGTCGCGCTTCAACCGTGGTGTCCCCGACCCTAAGATCCGTATCTTCGACCTTGGCCGCAAGCGTGCAGGTGTCGATGAGTTCCCTCTCTGTGTCCACCTCGTCTCCAACGAGTACGAGCAGTTGAGTTCCGAAGCTCTTGAGGCTGCCCGCATTTGCGCCAACAAGTATGTGTTTTTGATCATCAATATCAAGGATCAGCTCTAATACAGGGACAGGTACCTCGTCAAGATTGCCGGAAAGGAAGGTTTCCACATGCGCATCCGCGCCCACCCTTACCACGTCGTCCGTATCAACAAGATGTTGTCCTGCGCCGGTGCCGATAGACTGCAAACCGGAATGCGCGGCGCCTTCGGCAAGCCTAACGGCATCGTTGCCCGTGTCAACATTGGCCAGATCATCCTGTCCGTGCGCACGCGTGACGCCCACCGCGCCACCGCCATCGAGGCTCTCCGCCGCTCTCAGTACAAGTTCCCCGGCCGCCAAAAGATCATCGTGTCCAAGAAGTGGGGTTTCACGCCGCTTAACCGCGAGGAGTATGTTGAGAAGAGGACGGCTGGAAAGTTGTTGCCGGATGGTGCGTATGTGCAGTTCTTGAGCAATAAGGGCTCCATTGAGTACAACATGAAGCGCTTCCCTGCTGCCTTTGCGTAGAGGGATGGTTGTGGATGATGTGGAATGAGAAGGTTGGGAATGATTGGGTTGAGGGATGCATTTTCGGGTTCTTCCCTGGTCATGATAGGATGATGTAGAAGTAGATGCTCGGATCGAATCAACCCAAACCCCCGTCATTGTTCATGTCATGCTCGTCTCCTGCTTTCCATGCAAGTGCACACTTCCCCCTGTCCCTGTCAAGGTAAGGTGCCTGTCTTGCTCGCTCTCGTACCCTCACTTACACTGCTGTCACCACCGCTTGATCCTCTTTGTCTCCATCCCTCTTCGATCCTGTCTCCTCGAAACCCAATCAATGAGCCCGTGCCATCTACGCCACAGCCCAGTCGCTCTCCTGCTAGTCTCTCTCTTCCATCACAAGTGAGTGCCCCGGACCGAATCAGCAGGACAGGTGGATGGGCCGCAATCTACACGCACTCTGGAAGAGGGAATGTGGTGGATCACGCCAGTGGAAGTAAGTAAGCGGGTGACGAGTAGGACGAACGGGAGGGTATACGTCCAACCTAGGTGCGGACCGTGCCTCGCGGCCTGACGCTCGTGTCCAAGATGAGTGTGTGTGAGCGTCATGGGTGGTGATGGCCGGTCTGGTCAACATCTTGGCAATTGAGCCAAAGGGCCTTGATGGCGTGCGTCCGACGAGGCGACATTGGTGAGTTCGGCACATGATGTCCACACAGGTCACTCGACTGATGGATGGATGGACATCATGCTCATGCAGTCTGACGACACAGGAGAAGACCTGAGCCAAGTGACGGGAGACAGGAAACGCAGATGTGATTCCCTATTACCAAGCGTACATCGATGCCATCTCGTCCGTTCGCTCTCAGGGAATATACAATACAATGTAGATATGTCCCGTCTTTCCCTCCAGTAACCTATTATGCAATGCAATGATGCCCGTGCTGTGTCCAAAATCCATCGCCTCACCATCTGCCTCCTCGCATACATCATAGCCTTCCCCATCACCAACTTCACCTCCACCTCCAACCCTCACACCACCACAACCCCGCTCATCTCTTTCCCCTCT
>Ga0268250_10000156_pt1 | contig 32584 bp, 33 predicted proteins | sample AgamicAsSfe_FD_200448 | JGI IMG/M metagenome (GOLD analysis project Ga0268250, IMG submission 200448) | Agave microbial communities from Guanajuato, Mexico - As.Sf.e (v2) (version 2) | ecosystem: Host-associated > Plants > Phyllosphere > Phylloplane/Leaf | place: Guanajuato, Mexico | collected...
GCGCCGCCCACCGCCCTCGCTCTGCAACGGCCGGCCAAGCCCAGCTCCACTCGCTCCTAGACCTCCAGGGCTGTCTCCAGTTCCCTCTCCCGCGCCCAGAAATAGTCGTCGTTCGTGACTTGTTTGTGAAGTGGGTAAGTAATGCCCGACGACAGCACTGCGACACCCACACACCCGCTTGCACTCGTGCCCGCCTCCCCCCCCAGGTTGTACACCGTCAACACTCGCCATAGCGCCGCCCGGCCCCTTTCACGTTCCGCAGCGCTTGCTGACCATATTCCAGGCGTTGCATGACCGCCTCACTGCCCGCGACCCAGATACTCGATATCCGAAAGCGAGCACGTCTGGTCGACCGTCGTCACATCTCCGCCTCCGACTCTGGTTGCACGCGCTCGGCATCGTCCATCCCTCCGGGTTCCTGCATGGGAGCAACGTCCTGCCGTCGGTGACATAGACTCAACACTCGCAGTCGACGCATCGAGGTACGCCTACAGAGAGCGCTGACCAGACTCTGACGGTTCGTACTACCCCGCGCGCTTCCCAGTACCTCCTTCACCTGCCATTCACCCCTCTACGCCATGAATGAGTCTGCTGCTGACCGCCACGAAACTTAGGCTCGTTGACCGCGCAACCACCCATGTGCCACGTCCACTGAACCTACTCTCACTACCCCTACCCTACACGCGCCGCATCGTCCGTTCCAACATTCGCTCGATTGCCTGCACATTGGCGCGTTTGTCCCAGAAACACTCACCGAGATAGTGCGCTCTTCGACCTGCAAGCTTGGCAGCAGCCGTTGCTTTTTAAGGGAGTTGTGCTAAGGAGTCAGTAGCCCTGGGAGCTTCCAAAGAAAACAATACGAAAGATGCCAAAATCTTCAACACTGTCGTTGGCTATGCGGGGCAAGCCCAAGGATAATGCCAACAACACACCCATGAGTCCAAAAAGCCCGAGGTCGCCAGAGATGCCTGAGGATCTCGATTTTGCGACACCGAATGCCGCGTTTCACAACATGCCACAGTCACCCGCCTCTCCGAAACCTCGCAAAGACTCCAAGAGCATCTTCTCCAACTTCAGTGCCAACAAGTCGTCATCACGCCTCAACAGCCAGGGCAACTCGACACGCCAGCTTCCTGAAAACCAACACTCGCCCAGCCTATACTCTAATGGGCGCAGCGGTGCGTCCACACCAGACCTCGGCCGTCCTGTGCGCACACCCAACTCCGACGGTATGGTTATGCCAGCTCAGACAAATCTCCCCTCGCTAATTACCGCAGACAATCGCTCCGAAGTCGTACGCTTAGACCAACGGACAGGGTCAGGTAATTCCAACGACTCCTCCGATCCGCACGCCGACTCCTCGAAACGCAACAACGTCAAACCGAAAAAGGGTATTCTGTCGCGATCCAAGTCCATCAAAGAAGGTGAGACTTCAGGGTCTCGCACAAAATTGAACAAAGCACCCCCAGGCCAACTTTCGCCGGACATTGCAGGTTCGTGGACGACCAACGGTGATGGTATGCCATTGAAGACGGCGCCAATGGATAAAGGTCAACCATGGCGAGGCATAGGCAAGCCACGGACACACTCGGCCGATCGTCAGGACGGATCCAAGCACATCCAACGGGATGCCGATTACGGTCAAAGAAGGGACAAGTCGGAACAGATCTCGTTAGCATCCAGCTCGTACAATGAAACGAAGGGACATGGCTTCATCTCAAAACTGGGTTCGGGGGCTCGCAACATGGGCGAGAAGATGGACTCGGCACGCAAGGGCGTATTTGGCAAACTGGGACGAAGCTCGAGCAATCACGAAAGCCAGACGCCCATATCGAACGAACCATATGTGTGCAAGATTATCCACAAGCCGTTGATTGAGCAGACGAGGCTGACACGGATATCGACTCGTCTGGAACAGTCACGCGATAAGACTGAGTTCTGGATGCCAGCTCTGCCTTGGCGGTGCATAGAGTATGTTGTGTCTCGAACGGATCTGAGGATCAGGCTAACCATAAGCGTAGTTACCTGAACATGAGGGGTTGCGAAGAGGAAGGCTTGTATCGTGTTCCAGGATCAGCCCAACAGGTTCGGTATTATGAACGCAAATTCGATGAGGGTAAGATCGTCTTAATCGCTACTATGATACTTGCTCACCTAAGTCACAGACCGAGACATCGACTTGATCAGCGACCCCAACTTGAACGACCCAAACGTCATCGGCTCACTGTTCAAGAACTGGCTCCGACAACTGCCCGACGAGATCTTCCCAAAGGCAGTGCAAACCGCGATTCAACAAGAATGCCAGGGCGCCAAGACGACACCGCAAATGCTCAAGGATGAGCTCTCCAAGCTTCCCCCGTTTAATTACTACCTCTTATTCGCTATTACCTGCCATATCAGTCTGTTGCACTCCTGCTCTGAGTTCAACAAGATGAACTACAACAACCTATGCATCTGCTTCCAGCCAGCAATCAAGATCGACGCCTTTTGCTTCCAGTTCCTTATTCTGGATTGGCGAAACTGTTGGCAGGGTTGCTGGACAGAGAAAGACTTCTTGACGGACGAGATCAACTTCCTAAACGCTGTAGAAGTTGAGTCCCAGCAGCAACAGCAACAGCAGCAACATCAACAACTACAACAGCACACCTCCTCAAGGAATGGACCACCTCAAAGTGCTGGCAAGGGCAAAGGCAATAACTCGCCCCAAGTCCAGCCTTCAAAGAAGCCTGTTACGACGCGGAGTCAGTCTACGGACCACATTAAATCGTCCTCACGAGGACTTTCGTCGGAGAGAAGTGGACGCGCTACACCTCCGAACCCATCGCTGGTGTTGTCGGAACCCTCGAGTAACCCCGTGTTACGGATGCGGGGCGGCGGCGGCTATGGTGAGCGTGAGATTTCGCCTGAGCGAGTCATTTCGTCTTCAGACAGTCGTGATGGGGGCCATCATGCGCGGAGCACACCGCGTGCGCCGCCGTCGGTTAGCACCGAGGCGTCCTCAATCGACCTAGACGAGAACGCGACACCGACTCAAGCACAACACAGTCGCGGACCATCTGAATCGACGCAATTCCGACTGGACCTCCGGGATCCACCTGGCTCCCCATTCAATATTAAGTTCTGACGAGATGGTTGAAAGTACAGCAAATTATATGCTTAGCGCATGTCTTTGAGGCAACGATAGAAGAAGGGTTGGATTTGACCGCTTGATTTTCGCATGTTCGATTCGTCCCGTGTGGGCTGCCACGAGGTCGCGATACCCGTCCTTTGACCCCTCTGAGTTTGTGGCAGCAGTATTGCCCGATAATTGTTTAGTAGCCAGCGCTGGAGTTTGGACCGCGTATTGCTTAGCTGCTTATTTATTCCTGCATCATGTTGCATAAAGGCGTTGGAGAGCGGGCTGGGAAGAAGTAGCATTTGAGCGGGGTCATATGTACCATATGTGGATATCGTCGCATGGCAGAGCGCTGTTTCCATGGCAGTTTCAACGTATTCAACAATTTCCCTCGCAGTGCTCGTACCAACTGCTTCGAGTTGGGACCGAAAGCCTAGCCCCCGCGCTATTGGAGAACTTGCACCCAGGAACGGGGCGCGGACTGGGGTTAGAGCTTGGGGCAATGACGTTTCTCCCGCGGGTTGCGCTTGCGGCTCATATGCTTCGCGACCGCCCACCGCCGATCTCACACGTCTCCAGGCGCTGCTTCCTTCTCTCTCCACACACAGAGGGCAATTGACCCTCAGAAGCGACTGCGCACACGGCCACGGGACTGCCTTTAACCTCAGCCGAGCCCATTACTCCACCACCATACCACCACCTCTGTCTCCGACTGCATCACTGCCATTACTACGTCAAAGATAAATATCCTAGCGTACCGTATACACCTATTGTCATTGTTTACCAACATAACACTCCCTCGCAACCATCCAGTCTCTTGACATCATCATGTCTGTAGCACTACCACACCACTCCAAGTCGTCGGACCGCAAGGTCGTCTACTTGCTGCCGTTGACCGACTATGGCTGCCCAGACGTCGCTGGCACCTACATCTACCTGCCTCCTCCAACCGAGCCAGCATACTCGATTTGCTTCCAGATCCAGGGTACCAGCTCGATATGTCGCGAGGGCAGTCTCTGGGTGAACATCCCCGCCCAGGGCGAGAAATTCAAGCGCAGCAACTACCGCGAGTACAAGTAAGCCGTCACCACTTTCTTATCCGGTCACATGTCGCTGATGTTTTGTGTAGGTTGAAGCCCGACTTCACGGGTATGTGTGAGATTGAGATTCCCATTCACGAGGCCAATGCCTTCTCCTTCTACACGACCTACAGGCCACTGCCGCAGTGGTCCTTCACAGACGTTGCATCTCCTGAACCCACACGAACGGACACATACTACATCGACATATGTCCAAATCTCAAGTTGCATGGCGAGCACTTGCCGGTCGAGGCTGTCTGCATCTTCTCTGCACTGTCCAAATTCATGGGCAGTTACCCCATCGACTGGGACAATCATTTGAGGGGAATCAGCGAGCGTGGCTACAATATGGTTCATTTTACTCCGCTTATGATGCGCGGGTCTTCCAATTCGCCATACAGCATTGCTGACCAACTGGTCTTCGACGAGGCCTTCTTCAAGGAGGGTGAGAAGGACATTGCGAACATGATCCGAAGGATGCAGAATGAGTTCAATCTGCTTGCTATGACTGATGTTGTCTGGAATCACACGGCCAACAACAGCCCATGGCTTGAGGAGCACCCGGAATCTGGTTACAACGTCGACACCGCTCCTCACTTGAAACCCGCTCTCGAGCTGGATACGGCGCTGTTGCAATTCGGCAAAGAGCTCACCCAACACGGTCTGCCCACGACCTTCAACAACGAAGGAGATCTCCTCAAGGTTATGGAAGGCGTTAAAGAACATGTCCTTAGCAAGGTCAAGCTCTGGGAATACTATGTCGTTGACGTTGCGAGGGACACCAAGGCCATCATGGAGGCCTGGACCTCCGGCCAGGCCAAGTTCGTTGATGGCAGCTTTAGTGAGGCTGGTCTTCGCGGGCTCGATGCCGTCAGGGACTGGCCACTGAAGCAGAAAGCCGACTGGTTGGTCGAGCATGCCCTGCGCGGCGGCGACCGCATGGGCGAGCGCTACCGTCGCAGGATGGACCCGAACATCAGTGCCGGTCTCCTCTGTGCTTTGTTCGGCCGCTATGATACTCGTACTAGCAACACGCCTGACAACCGCGCAGCTCAAGGCACTATGACGGCTATACTCAACGAAGTAAACCTTCCATTTTACCGCGAGTACGATGGAGACCAAGCAGAGATCATGGAGCAACTCTTCAATCGGATCAAATATGTCCGGATAGACGCCCATGGTCCCAAGCTTGGCGAAGTGAACGACAAGAACCCACTCATCGAGACCTACTTCACACGATTACCACTCAACGAGACCACGAAGAAGCACAACCCGGAAGCTCTCGCTCTTGTCAACAACGGTTGGGTATGGGCTGCAGATGCGATGCGAGACAACGCTGGACCCAAGTCGAGAGCATACCTAAGGAGAGAAGTCATTGTCTGGGGTGATTGCGTCAAACTCCGCTACGGAGACGGTCCTGAAGATAACCCTTTTCTTTGGGAGCACATGGCCAAGTACACGCGACTTATGGCCAAGTACTTCCAAGGCTTCCGTATTGACAACTGTCATTCTACACCTCTGCATCTCGCTGAATATATGCTCGACGAAGCCCGCAGCGTCAACCCGAACGTCATGGTCTGTGCTGAACTCTTCACTGGCTCTGAAGAGATGGATTACAAGTTCTGCATGAGGCTCGGCATCTGTGCGCTAATTCGAGAGGCGATGCAATCGTGGAGTACTCAAGAGCTGAGTAGACTGGTCCATCGACATGGTGGTGTTCCTATTGGCAGCTTCGAGACTGATGAAGTACTCAACGCTGCACAGGCGACTGATGGAGCAGATCAGACAAAGCCAATCATCAAGAGAATCAAGCGGAGTCCTGTACACGCGTTATTCATGGATTGCACGCATGACAATGAGACGCCTGCTCAGAAGCGGGATGCACGCGACACGCTGCCTAATGCTGCGCTCGTTGCCATGTGCGACTGTGCAACTGGTAGTGTTTTTGGCTACGACGAGGTTTACCCCGAGCTGATCGAGCTTGTGCACGAGAAGAGGTTGTATTCTTCGGCCAACTCCAATGGAGGCCCAATCAAGCCCCAGGCTGGCGAAGGTGGTATTGGTGGCATCCGCAAGATCATCAACGAGGTCCACGTCAAGATGGGCAAGGAGGAGTACAACGAGACTTACATCCACCACGATAATGAGTACATCACTGTTCATCGAGTAAATCCGAACACCAGGAAAGGATACTTCCTTATTGCTCACACCGCATTCCCTGGCTGTGGCGACGGCAACGGAGACTTTGGAGAGACCAAGCTACCGGGTACACAAGCAAAGCTCATTGGCGCCTGGAATCTTGAAGTCGATAACAGTCCTGAGACAAGAGCACGCATCATTGGCGACAAAACAACACTACGTGGCTTGCCCAGTAAGACAAACGACCTCCAAGGCGTCGAAATCAAGTCGGTTGGCGATGATACCACGATTGGCATTCCTGACAACTTCCCCCCTGGAAGTATCGCTCTCTTTGAGACCTGGGTACCCAGTGCAGAGCACGACGATGGTCTCGACAAGTTCATCACTAGCGGAGCGCGTGCAGCTTTCAGTGGTGTCAATCTGATCGATCTGAACTACATTTTGTACAGGTGTGAAGAAGAAGAGCGAGATGCCACGGATCACAAGGATGGAACCTACAATATTCCAGGTCACGGCAATCTAGTATACGCTGGTCTGCAAGGCTGGTGGAGTGTACTACGTGATATTGTAAACGACAACAATCTCGGCCACCCGCTCTGCAACCATCTTCGTGATGGTCAATGGGCGCTCGACTATTGCCTTGGTCGCCTCCAGAAGATTTCTCAAAAGAAGGAGTACGTCAACATCAAGGGTCCCGCCAAGTGGCTGGAGGCAAAGTTCGCTGCTATTCGCAAGGTTCCTAGCTACATGCTTCCACGATACTTTGCTATGGTCATCCAGACTGCATACAACGCTGCAGTGGAGCGAGCAATTGAGCTCATGGGCGAGAACGTCCGAGAGGGCAACCAGTTTCTGAAGAGCCTCGCCCTAGTCAGCTGCCAGGTCACTGGCTACATAAACAATGCCTCGTTGTGGCCAGAGAAGAGCGTGCCCAGTATGGCCGCTGGTCTTCCTCATTTCGCCTACGACTGGGCGCGATGCTGGGGACGTGATATTACTATCTCAGCTCGTGGTCTTTACATGGGAACTGGCCGGTTTGCTGATGCCAAGGAGCACATCTTTGCCTTCGCCAGCGTTCTCAAGCATGGAATGGTACCTAACCTCCTAGGCAGTGGCAAGAACCCGCGTTACAACTCCCGCGACTCAGTCTGGTTCTTCCTTCAGAACTGCCAGGACTACACCAAGATCGTGCCGAATGGCATAGAGCTTCTTCATGAGAAAGTTAAACGGCGATTCCTACCATACGACGACACATGGTTTGCTCATACCGACAAGCGCGCATACTCCCAGTCCTCCACCATTGAGGATGTCATCCAGGAAGCTCTGCAGCGACACGCTTCCGGCATAGAGTTCCGCGAGTACGACGCGGGCCCGAACATTGATAGTCAGATGAAGTCTGAAGGCTTCAACATCAAGATCTGGACTGATTGGGAGACTGGTATGATCTTTGGTGGCAATCAATGGAACTGCGGTACATGGATGGACAAGATGGGTGAGAGCGAGAAGGCCGGCAGCAAGGGTCACCCAGGTACGCCACGAGATGGTGCTCCGGTCGAGATCATCGGCATGTTGTACAGCACAGTACGCTGGTGTGCCAACATGTACGATGCAGGCCAATTCAAGTACCAGGGTGTAAATCTGGAGGATGGCAAGAAGACTGTTACCTACAAGGAGTGGGCCGACCTTATCAAAGCCAATTTCGAGCGTTGCTTCTACGTTCCGCGTTCCGCAGACGAGGACAGCAAGTACGACGTCAACCCGAGCATCATCAACCGTCGCGGTATCTACAAGGACTTGTACCGTTCGGGCAAGGAGTACGAAGACTACCAGTTGAGGCCAAACTTCCCTATCATGATGACGGTTGCGCCAGATCTTTGCGACCCCGAGCACGCTTTGCATGCCCTCCAGATGGCCGACAGGGTCCTGCTTGGTCCACAGGGCATGAAGACTCTCGATCCCTCTGATCTCAACTACCGTGGCTACTACATCAACAGCGAAGATTCGACTGATTTCCACACTTCCAAGGGCCGCAACTACCACCAAGGACCTGAGTGGCTTTGGCCCACAGGGTTCTTCCTACGAGCCATGCTCAAGTTCGATCTACAACGCCGCAAGACGCCCGATGAACGCGTCGAGAGCTACCAGCAAGTCACTCGCCGTCTCGCCGGGTGCATGAAGGCCATTCAGGAGTCACCCTGGGCTGGTCTCACGGAGCTCACCAACAAGGATGGTGCATTCTGTGGCGACTCATGTCCCACGCAGAGTTGGAGTGCTAGCTGCATCATCGACTTGTTCCAGGACGCGCGCGAGTACGAGATGGGTGAGACTGCTCAGAAATCTTCGTCGTAGGTCGACAGGGCTGGCAGGGTCAAGAAATTCGTAGCCAAGATGACCTAGAAATGAGTAAACATAATGAGTCCTGGTTGTAGTAGTAGAGTAGGATGGGAGACTGTTGTTGTAGATACCTGAATTAATTCGTTGATGACTTTGAACTCGCGTCTTCCCACTGTCACTCCTATCGAATCATGACTTCCTTCTTGTTCATCTGCTGCCAGGCAAGCTTGCTACAAGCCTGTTATCCGCAAATCTCTGACAGCTGTAATGATTGTGCGTCGCCCTTGCTGACCAGCAAGCACCCGTGGGGTTGTATAGCATACCGACCGGGCTACAGTGGAGCTGCATGTCGTGCGGCGAATAGTTATAGGGCTGGCAGAGGCTTTCAACGCCGCTATCGAGAGCGTTCTACTCATCGAGGAGTGTTTGAGCGACGGCGGGTGACGAGATGGTAGGAATGGCTCTACGAGGGGGAGAAGGGCATACTGTTATCGCGCTCAATGTTAGCACATAAGAAGAAGCTCGCTGTGTGGATGATACCTAGATAGATTGTAGCCTGGAGGCACTCTCTATGCTTTGCAGTGATATGTCCATCATGCAATACATGGCGGGTATCCCTAGAGTGCCTTGCGTGGATAGAATTTGGAACCCACAGGCTTATTGTTCCTTGCTACGCATATTGTACAGAGCGATTATTGATATTGCAACAGTGTGTTATCGGGTAGACCAAATCATCGATTGAGTGACTGGAAACTCTACATGGGATCATCCCTTGTGTTCTATCGGAAAGGGTGGGTGGAGGGTGCACGCAGTGAAAGTCATCAATCTATGACTAGGGGTGAAACAGCTTGCGAAGAGCGGCATGACTGAGTGTAATCCACAAAATCATTTACCGCCTTTAGGGCGCAGAGCATTGTGAATCTCGGGATCTTCCTCGTCTATTCAGTCTCTTCAGTCTTAGTCTCATCGCCACGTCGCTCCTCCTTCTCCCTATCTCAACAACAACCCCTAAATCTAATTACGCCCGACAATCAGCTCACCAATGGCGAATCACCACCCATCGTACGATCCTCTCGATCCGCTGATGCGCCCTTACCCAGAAGGTCACTTCTACGCCACCACATCTCAACAGACTCTCTCTACGCCAATGTCCACAACCAGCGTTGCTGCATCATCGCCAGCCACCAGTATGTCACAAGAGGACGCCATCTCCGCGCGCTTCCTGATTGCAGTTGTTCGGAGCGACACTAGGGCCATGCAACAAGAGTTCCACCAGATGTTGTCGGTTGCACAGAGCCGAAACCAAGACTGTCTATTTCTGAAACAGTTACAGAAGCAGGAGGTTGAGGCGAATCACGGCGAAATGGATTGGATGCGCAAGCGGATCCAGGACTTGGAGGCTGAGGTAAGGCGCATAGAAGGGAGGTCAGGTGGATGAAAGATAGGCCGTGAGTGTGTGTTCAAGACAAGGTCCTTCCTGGCGAAGATGCTGTAGCCGTGTGATCCTTCTTCTACATCAGCGCGTAAACGCTCATCTTGGGCAGATTGAGTATAGACAGAAGCACCTTCAGGGTAGTCGCAAGCTCTCCTATCGACAATGAGCATGCAGATTGTAATTCTCCATGTCTTCGGTTATTTTGGCTCTGTACTGCCATAGTGCCAATAGGCTACATCAGGGGTTAATTGCTTTTTCCCGGGATGATCTGGCGTGATCAACCTGCTCGTTCCTTGAGTAGAAAGGGTTCCCATTGCGCCATCTTCAACTGACAGGCAGTGAAGGAAACATCGCTTGCTTTTGTATCTCTACCGATCAGAATGTCGTGCATAAAGAAGCACTGTGGCTACCCGTGTCTTTACTCGATCTGGACACGCGGCTGTGCACGCCGGCTCCAACCAGCCGAAAAGCAAAATGGGGATACCGAAGACGTGTTAGTACTCTCTACCAGCGAGTTGATACCTACGAGAACTGCCTTATTCGGACGCTTATCATCCCTACGATCACCCTTGGGATAACTTCGTGGTGTTGTGCTACTACACCGTTGGATGCATCCATCAACTTTGCCGTCGGAAGCCGACGGCAAATGTTTGAGTCAGCACAGACGACCACGAATCATCTTCCCTTCACTTTTGCCACGAGGCCCTGCTCGGTTTCAGGAACGATGAGCAACATCGCTTCTCGCATGAAGTTTAGATGTTGGTTTAAGGTACGGATGCGGCCCGTATGGCGCCCCACAGCTCAGGATAAATGCCTTGAAACGCTTGGTCAATGCTCAGGATGAAGCAAGAGACCGTTACGAAGGGTTGAGGGGCTGTCTTCGTATCGAGGCTGTCGCCACAATAGACTTCCTACGCAGTGAATATCGGTGTAGGTGATCAAAATGGCATTGCGCAGCAGACGCCATTGCCTGGATGATCCTAGGACGTAAGCACTCCTGTGTAAGCGTAAGCGGCACTGGCGTGATATTGTCTCTAACCGTCTATTATCATGCGACTATGAGCCGAGGCATGGTGGTTTGTCACTTGAAAAGGAAGGGTGAGTGCGGTACCTCCGAGAGAAGGGCCGATGGTGTGCAGAGTGACAGTCTTTCAGCTGTCAAGTTCGCAGTCTGAGGCTGCAGCGACTAATTGGCCATCACTTGGACGGGGTCCATATATTGCAGGCTATGCAGTGTCACAGGCCAATCGCCTTCTCGGTGGCTCGGCATGGTGCTATTCGCGTATATGCAAAGTGTTGGCAAACCACCACCAGTACGCTGACTGGCAAATGAGGTATGGATGTTCGCACCAATAAGGCTAGCTGCACTGTCTGCCAGATAACGCATGCGAGCCATCGCCAGGCACGAACAGGCGAGATCTGAACATGATGTTGAGGGTGGCAATTCTGCCGTCTCGCCCAAGACATGGTATCTGCTATTGAGCATCCTCGAAGCGTGAGTCAGTTGCGTCAAGGCCAGCAGGCACTTGACCTTTTGTGAGATTAGCAGGCTCGAGCTTCCAGTGTCTTCCGACGACTACATTTGAGCGGATTGCTTCGACCTAGCCAGGTCGGGAGTGTTGTGCATCTCAAAGCTTCGATCCTTCGATGTCGTGCAGGCACGCGTACATGCCTAAGCGAACAACTGACGGCGAAACTCGCCACAGGGACGTGAGGAAGCTTGCAAGAGACAGGTGGGTCAAAGCTGCCGCCCGCTGCGAGCCAAACATTGCGAATGCAGCACCTGGGCTGATTGGCGCAACGTTTCTTCAACGTCGATCTTTGTGAGGTGATTAGCGTGGATGAGGTGGTGCACGCGAGGCGGGGAAGGACTCCCGTGGCAGGGATTAGCGTGAGTGTGAGTCTAGGGCTTAGCACTTTAGATGGCTCAACCGCATTGATGGACTCGCTAGCTACGACGTCCCCATGCGAGCAACGTACGTGTCCTATACAGACGTCCGTGATGAGCATGGCTACATGCGACAAGTGATGAGAGTCCACTAGGTGGATTTGTCCGTGATAAGACGTGCCGCTATGCAAGCAAAGAGTGAATGCAAGCAAGGCAGCGGTTCCATGGTCTGCAGATGGAGCAATCAGTCGATGGCGAGGCAACAGACTTGGATCCGGGCCTAGGCGAATGATGAGCGGCTTGGCTTGTGGTGCAACTCCTCAGGAGAATGACTTTGTACCACAGCAGGAAACACTCGTGAAACTTGGGGGAAAGCTGAGCAGGCAGATGATAGACTCATGTACTCGGGCCGTGGGTAAACCGCGGTGTCGTCCCGTAGTGGCTCTTGGTTCTTCGAGAAGTGGAGAGACTCGCCTGGCGATGTCCGGATGTGCAGAGCAGCCATTTTGGCTAGAGCTGTGAAGGACTTGCATTATCGCCCGCAGGTTCAGGGAGGCATGTTCTGTTGATTGTCCAGGACACGCTTTGTGGTAGGCGTATAGTCGCGGATGAATGATACCCCATATATGGAGCTATTTTGATAATGGTAGAAGGATCTTCCTTTGCGGCGTAGTAGGCTGACAGCACCGTAGGATCGCCACGCAGCTACCCGATGGTCACGACGGGCAAGTCCTAATCAGGCAATGTCGGCGTACGATGCGATGGAAGATAGTTTGATGACTGACTTGGTCGTTGTTCTTGCACACCGCTTAGTGTGTCTCGAGATATTTCCGGGTGGTCAAGCTTGTAGACAAGGTCCTTTGAAAGTGTGGTCATCGGTCAAGCTTGGAAGCAGGGACTAAATGGGCCAATCAGACGGCGGTCGGTATACCGAGACAGGCACTTCTGGCTTTGGTCGAAGAGGCGCGAGCGCGGGACGAATCCCATTCGGTCCGGTAAATGAGGGTCGCCCATGTCCCATCGGTGAAGCAAATGGGGTCAGAGTCGGGTTGCAGGGCACTAGATGGCCGTTGAATGCGTCAGGAGGGTGCAGCTGAAGCTTGCCGTCAAGCGCCACAAACACCGTTGGGTGCTAGCCGAAACAGCAAATGGCTAGGAGAGTGCGAGGCGCTAACGGCTTTGGGAGTCCGAGGAGGACTTTCTGATATGGCGGGCAAGTTGAGGAGGTGTAATGAGGCCATGGACGGCTGGAGGCGGCACAGTCATGGTCAACAGGTGTGGTTAGCGATGGCAACGATGGCTCTGGTCTGGTCTGGCCATTGCGCGCGCGTTTGGCAGCGTCGTGTTTGCAGCATCGCATTTCCCGTTGCAGAGCCTCGTTGTCGCGGCGCGTCGGTCCCTGAGACGGGAAGCCCACAGTTGCGTTCATTCGGCTGCAGCCGCACGCGTCCAAACAAGCAAAGGGACACGCTGGCGGAGAGAGGCAGATTGGACAGTGGCACAGGCAGGCAGGCCGGCAGGCAGGCAGCGTCTAAGATTGTCGGGAGAGTACGGGAGGAGTCACGTGGGGCAGGGCAAGGTAAGGTAAGCAGCTAGCCGCAGTGGGCACACACGGCCGGACAGGTGGCTGCACAGGTGGGCTGCACAGGTGAGGTGCACACAACAGGCCCCATGGCCGAGGACGTTGTGCGCTGCACTCGTGTTGCGTGCTGGTGCTGGTGCTGATGCTGGAGTCGCTCGTTACTCGGATCCGGAGCGTGGTGTCTGGTGTCGGCCACGGCCACGGCCATGTCCTGTGCTCGCCCGAGGGGGGGGGGAGGCTCGAGTCTGGCAAGATTGGCATGCCACAAGCGGATCTCCAGCCGCCTGCCCCGAGCCCCTTAGCGCCTTTGCACGCATCCGCGTCTGGCGTCCCGCCGTGCGAGGTCCATGCTGGCAGCATGGGTGGCTCTGGTCGCGACATGGGTGGCTGTGGGTGGGCGACATGGGAGGACGTGGGAAGACATGGGTTCGTCGACGGCATCAGGTCCCCGCTGCATGCCATCTCAAGTGGGCCCCAGAGCTCTCTTTCACAGTGCAGCAGCGCCTTCCCCCGCAGCCTGCGCAAACCAGTGACATGCCCTTGTTGCAAGCCCCCCAACTAGGGCCTCCAGCCGCTTCTTCCTGAGCGGAGCTGCACAAGAAGTCGCTGCAAATGCTAGACCCTTTCCACTCTTCCCGTGAGACCCTACTCCTTGTGCGACCCTGCCCTTCTTCCTCAACTCCCACTCAAGCCGCCGCTTGACCGCCAGATAATAACTTAAGACGACCGAATGCCATGATGGGGAGCGACTGGCATCCACGCAGGCACCCGCAGCCCGACCCCAACCGCTTTCCCCAGCGAACCCTCCCCAGCTTTGCTGAGCTGACCTCGTCGTCGTCCGACTCAGTCCTGCACCGCCCGCGTGACTCTGTCCCGCCGCCGCCTGCTGCAAACACCGCCGACCGGCCTGTCTCACAATCCACGCCGCCCACGACGCTCGCCGCGCTCGACTTTGCCAGTTCCGCACAGCAAGCCTCGTTCACCGCAATCAATCACACGAGCCCGCACGTCAGGTAAGTAGCCGTAACAGAGCCTGCCGCAAGCGTGCTGACTTGTTGGGCAGCCCCACCAACACCAGAATCCCGCCCCTTGCACCAGAACAACAGCAACATCATCATCATCAACCACAAAGGTTTTCTCTTTCATTACCCCAGCCAACTGCTGGCCCGTACAGTCCCCAGGAAGTCGCTGCACCATCGCAACCACCGCCAATTGCTAGCCTGCGCCAAGACTCGGCCATCTCCCAGCACCGTTTCGACACCTCAAAAGAAGCCGAGCCCACTGTTCCTTCCTCTGTTCTTGCCTTTTCCTATTTTCACCCTGCTGTAGGGGGTAATGGTCGTCAGCCAAACGCTCCCCGGCCAATCTCACATCCTGCTGGGCCCGCTTCTCCCCATTCCCCAGCGAGTGAATATCGCTTAAATCAACCATCTGTAGAGACAGGAACCCGCAACCAAAACGGAGCAACCTCACCATCGTCATCCTCCAACCCTCACACTTTTGCCGAATCTTCCAGGTCGCCAGAGCAAGTGCGAGACGCCAACACAGACTCCGGATCCAAGAGACCACTACCATCTCCAACGTTAGATCAAACAAACGGCAGTGGACGACATCAACGCTACAACGTAAGATTCAACACCGTCTACACCTCGGAAAACATGCCGCCAAATCAAAGACCCCGGCCAGACCCCCATCCGACAGCCCCTGTGCCAGTGGAGACTCCCGAAGAACAGCCATCGCCTGAGCACACTATCAAGCCTTCTGTGGAGCAGGCCATCTTGGCCATCACCACTGCAGCTCCTCCCCCTATGGAGGATCCGGCGCAACTTCAGCAGCAAAACACGCCCCAAGTGGAGCGGTGCAAGAACTGCGGTGTTCGCTGGAAGCGGCCTTTACCCGGAGAAAACCAGTTCCGACTGAGCTCACCTGCGCAGAACATACGCGAACAGACGAGATTAACCGAGGATTACATCAAACGACTGGAAAATCACACCAAATATGCCGACGAAGCGTACGCGCATTGGGTACGCCAACACCAGATGTGCCCCGCGGCTGCAACCAGCCCGCCCGAGACAGAAGCAGCGCATAAGTCACGGAGTAGAAGCATAGAAGACCCTTCACCTCCCAGTCCTCCGGCCCATCCTGTTTCCGCCAAGCGAAAGTCCGAGATACCTCACGAAGCCTCAAAGTACCGAAAAGTAGTAACATTTGACCCTCCATCCAACCCAACACCACCTGTCCGTTCCACAGCTCCGGCCTAGGTCATTAATGTCTACATTACACCGTTCACGATTACGCTTCCGCACACGAAAGTTATCATTCGATTCACGTCCGCATTTGCATTTGGGTTGGTGTTCATGACAGCAAAAGAAGATCGTCCGCTATACCCCCATCCGGTCGTCTTCACGCTCTTGCCTTGGCTGCTATTTTTGGTATTTGGTACTGTAAGGGTTTACTGCTTGAAAGAGATGGTTAAGAAAAAGGATCGGCGTTATCATTCTCGACAGTGTTACCCTCTTCACGGCGTTATCTATTCTACGCCACCATAGCTCTCTACGATGAGAAGCGTTTGTCATGTTGCTGCTCAGATCTGCCCACGTCATGATGCTGCTATGTATCACCTGATGTACGTGGTACGCCTTCACATCTACGTTTCACACCTCCTTCGTCCGCGCTCCGTCTCCGGTGCCGACAGCATGTGCCTATCACACCAGCTATCACTCGACGATGTTGCTACTATACCCAATCTGATCTCTTCTTCACAACTGCTGGACTACTGCATGAGTCGAGTCCCCACTAACGACCCTGTTACCAAAGCGCGAAACTCACAAACCTTATCCAAACATTAGGGGCCCAGCATTCCGTGCTCGGACAAGGATGCACCAAGCCCCGCACAAGCGACGAGCGTCAAAGCGGTTCGGTACGAAACCCAAAGTATCAATCAATATGGATCCGCTGAAACAGAGTTCTGGTATCCCGATCGATCTCTGGGCCACCCTTGCAACTTGGATGCAGTCTTTATTGACGCAGTCTCGACTTTCACATGTACAACAGCCGGTAAATTCAATCGCAACAACGTTCTAGCGTGTCGACATCATTCAAAGCCTCCCACTGGGCGAAGCAGCGAATCAGGCGCCCGGGGCATGTTCCAGCTCACGCTATCCGAATTACCTGCATGACTAGCCACACCCTTACATTGCTACTCGCAAAAACGGGATAGGGTGACACGGCTGACGGCTGCCGAGCGGGGCTTCCCGAGTCGCCAACGCTGTTGAACTCGCTATCGCGGCTAATCATAATTCGTCGCTCAACTTCCCCATTCCGGTACAGCGGAGTCTTTCGGTGCTGTTCGAGTTTGGCCGAGTCCGGTATACTCTCGAATATCGATTTTGAGTTGGATCATCGTGGATTTGAGATGTGGCTGAAAAGCGGCCATACTGCGCAACGGCGACGCAGGCAAAAGATTTTCTTTTTCTTTTCTTTTTATCCGTTTTCGTAAGCTGATGTTATGTGTGTATCTAGCAGATGGTAGATTTTGTATTGCGCAGCAGATTACACACGGTTTTCCCTGGTGCGGGGAGCATATGAAGGTCTAGACATGGAACGCATACAATTGAGCCACAGTTGATAATGACCTCATCAGCAGTGTCGACCTGGGCGGCGTCATCAGCCTCGCCAATCATGACCGTTTCGATGTGGTTCTTACAGGCTTCGGCACGCCTCTCTCACGCGACTGCCTGCTGATCTTTGATGTTAGCCTCACGAAGAAATCCATGCAAACCCAATCGGTCGCTTAGAATTCACCAAATTGAACGAAATGCACCCGCAACAATTCCGAATCACTGGGTTCAAAGACCTCGGAACGCCCTTGCAACGTTCTTGTATAAATAGTCAGCGTCGATCGCTCGGAGCACGCAGCGCCTTCGGGAAACGCTGGGTGTCGATTGCAGATCTAGGCTCTAGCGCAGGCAAAACTCTCTCGGGGCGTGCTAACGGCTTACGTCGCTGGCTGGGGGCGCGAGGCTACGGGAACGCTCGTCGAGTCACAACGCCTGGACGGTCGTTTGAGAATGTGGGTATACAATCGGTCCGCAACGTGATTGCAAACTTGCTGTACCCGGACCTAAAACCTGGCTCACATGCCGAAAACAATGCTCAAGTGCCGCTTAATATGCTTCGGCAGTATGCGGCATCGACATGGCTGCATGATATACGTCATAGTACGTTCAGTGTGCTAGGGAGCTGAGGAGTTTGGGCCCCAAGACCTTTTTGCTCAGGCTGTGTAGAGCTATCCGCCCACGACGCAAAACGCACGATGAAGCCACGTAGCCGTCGGACCTGACCCAGAATTAAGGCCCCATTTGTTAGCAGGTTTTCTGTACAAGGCAATCTTCCATGCATGAACTTGGATGCTCTAGACAAACCATTGTACCCACGCGTCAATTCCTTCCTGATACAGCGGCAGTGTGCAAGTGCCATTCATATCCTTTTCCGCTTCCCCCGCTTGGCGATACATCATCGGCCGCGGGAATGCACAGACAGCAATCGCAACCGTCCTCCGTCAGTTCCAGCGAAACACTAGCCGCAAGAGCGTAGCCTTGGGGTGGAGTCGCCCCAGCTGGCGCCGCAGGTTAATACAACACAGGCCGCCGTTCGAGTCGCGGGCTCTCCCTGAAGCTCGACCCATCCATTGTTTGATTGGCGCATCAACCACTGAGGGCCGGCACCAAACACACCAGTTCCTTCGCTTCGCGCGCGACACACCATTATTGCTGACTCGTCATCCGTTATGGAATCACTGGGGTGTCTTGTGCGCATCTTACCTCACGTAAGAAAACTGCCGTTGGGCGTGCCGGCGGAATTTCCCCGTTGCCTCCTGGTATGCGTGCGGCCTGACTCGTCGCGTAGTAAATCCGTCCCCTCATAGTTAGCAGCGGACTGAATAGACGGACCTGAAAGGAACCCCTGCCGTGATCACAAGACAAGCCGCGTCTGCAAGACGACGGTTCTCATCACAACCGTGGCAATGACAGCTGTCAAAAGACAGGGCCCTTTATGCAGCCAGGTCGTAAGAGGCAAGAGACGGGCTGCGGTTGCATTGGGCCGACCGACGGTTTTTCTTGCAAGTGGAGCTTCGCGCGGAAGGATCCTCCCTCACGACGTATTGTCTATACCTGAGGTTCGATATAACCTTCTACGGTTTGCACCACACTTCGCCTACAAGCGCGATGCATCGCTTGCAACTCATAATGGCAAATTCCACCGCAATCAAGTGCAGCAGGGGTGGACAAAATATCTTATGAACTGGGATATGTAGCGAATCGGAAGTCCCGGCAGCAAAACATTTCGTTGGAGTTGGCATACTGTACACTGGCAGCATCTTCGGCAGTTGGACCTGGAAATTCGCGAGTAATGCTATCAAGAACGTTGCGGTTAGCATACCGACGACAATATTGCTGCACTAAATTGCATTCAATATTAGACGCAGCTGATTGGCTACTTTGTACTATGGTCCAGGAACGCACCAGATACAGCAGTCAGGCTGGAGATAAAACTTGGCTCCGGCCACCATACCGCTTCAATACACATCCATCCCGTGCATACCGGCTCTGAAACCTCATCTTCAGCCGCTATCGCCGCAACTGTGCCACACAGGAGATGCGCGGACGGACGACCGCGCAGTCACCAAGGGCATCGCAATCAAATCGCGGTAGAACAATCCAGCCAAGATTTCAATACTGATATAGAAGCCTTGCACGCGATTACATGTGGCAACGCTCACGGCATGACGCAAGGGGCCTGCTTCATGGAGTACATGCTGCGATGTTAAATTTACCGATGGTGTGCAGATGGTATGCTGTAGCGCGCGCCGAATCTGCGGTTGCAACGCCCTCCTCCGATCGGAGAGCAAACTTGGTAAGGGCTTTCAATGTTGTGACTGGCTGGACTCCAACGCCGACGTATATGCAGGTTTTCCAAGGTTGTATCACGCTGCAAGAGCGATGACGCCCCTGCGTTCCCTTTTGTGGTGTCGACACCCTGCGTGTTCACACCGTCTCCCTTGCATGGGCCTCTTGCTTCACTCCGAGAGGTGCGGGTCAGGATCCCACAGTCATAAGTACACAGAAAAGGCCAAGTTCGTATCGTGTTCGGGGGGCCAAGAAAGTTTAGAGATCGATCATCGAGATCTCGTCCGAGTGCGCAATCCCCCTCTTTTTACCCACGCTAAATGCCCCGGCCCGCATGAACAACCAGCAAACGACTACGACAACTACCCACAATCCACGCGTCGTCGTCGCGATCTAGATCAAAGGATGCCTTATCCTGAAATGTCAGATCTGCCCGTGAACATACGATGCGGAAACTCACATGCATGAGTTCCTTGTCTACACTCACACCCCTGATATTTTCTTTTTCTTCCCGCAAGCCACCTTCCAAGCTTAGCACAAGATATCATTGTCATCGGAAAAAGCACATGCAAGAAGTCTGTTCTCGTGCCATCGGACATTATGCCGAGCATTGAGCCTTCTAGGTAACATAAACATTTCCATTGGCTAGGGACAAGGATGTGTGTCCGCAGACCGAGACATCTGATGCGTGACAGATTTCGCTTATCGTACTCCGATCTATTGTTGCATTTCGTGAATAGATACTGTATGCTTTCTTAGGAATTTTGTCCGTATGTGTGGGTGTAGTTATGGGTGTGTGGGGTATAGGGCGTGACAAGAGAGGCAGGAGTAGCTGTCAAGTACAAGGCTGTTTTTGCATTGCCGGGTATCGTTTGGGCTCTGTTTTCAATTGCCGGTACCCTTTCTCCTTTCACACCAATCCGATTGTCTCCTGTTTCGTCCACTGTCGAGTTGAGTTGTGTCTAGAGTAGAAGCGAAAGTCCATTACAAATTGGGGAAATAGGTGCGAATCCATCACAAGGTGCCGGTTTAGTAACGCCGAGCGGGTAAATGTAACAGGTGAGCAGAATTGTCGACAGCCACCACCACATCTGAATTACTTTCATGGCCGCATCTGTGTCCAACCTCTCGAAGGATTGGGCAGAATTGGAGATAACAACCTTGGAAGTAAGCCGGTGGCGTGGAACTGGAAATGATTCCCGGTTAATTCGCAAGGATGGAAAACGTCACGAATGGCGTCAAGATGGAAGACCCGTGCACATGTACTTGGAAAATTAGTAGACGGTTGGAAGCGAGAGAAAGTAGTGCATCTTAGTACGACTCGTACGAATGGAATGAAGGGGTGATGGGGGGCGTGGTCGTGGCGTAGCGGCTAACCCGTTAGACGCCTTACTGTGGAAGTGCATTAGCATAAACGAAAGTCAATATGTAAAAGATGCACATTTTTTTTGTTTTATTTTATTTTTTGCGTTCCCAAAACCTTGGATTGCGGGGCGTCTGTGTAATACCGACAGTTTCTTTTCGCCCAAGACTTTTACTCGTGGTCATCACGTCGCTGTCGGAAATGGTCTGTCAAAAACGGTGACACGCGACTATGTGAAGGCGTTGAAACATGTAAATTGCCATCCTCCTATCGAAAATCAGTTCAACTATGCATATTGTCTTATTCTGGCAGCTTGCTGCTCATGCCCGTGGTCCCACCGTTATCTTTCGCCTTCTAGGACACCTCTGAATCTCCATCCTAAGGATGTCTTCAGTCATAAGTGGTATTAATGCAATAGGTCGAGCTTGATGAGCAGGATACAGCGGATATAAAAACACACACACATATAGAGCAGGGTCTATTGATATCTTCGACCACGATCATCGGTTTCCCCTCCCTCTAATAGGTTTACAGCTTGTTGCCCATGTTAATATGTACTGCCTTCACCTGTGAGTAAGCCTCCAGTCCTGCCTCCCCAAGCTCTCTTCCAATACCGCTTTGTTTCACGCCGCCAAAAGGTATCCTGTAGTCGCAATCTTGACTGCTGTTTACCCATACCATGCCCGATTCAATCTCCGCAGCCACCCTGTGAGCTCTTTCGAGATCCTTTGTGAAGATAGCACTACCAAGACCGAAAATTGAATCGTTGGCCATGTTCACCGCCTCCTCTTCTCTTGAGAAAGTGGCAATCACTACGAAGGGGCCGAAGATTTCCTCTCGGTAGATGCGCATGTTGGGCGAGACCTTTGTAAATACTGTCGGCTTGACATAGTAGCCGTTGCCTTCGCAAGCCTCTCCGCCTTCTATCAGCTCTGCCCCTTCAGATTTACCGATGTCGACATACGATAGCACTCGCTCATATTGCTGCTTCGTGACTTGAGGGCCCTGGAAAGTGTTTTCGCTCCATTGATTACCGATGATGGAAACATTTTTAATCTGCTGACGGAATTGAGAGACGAATGTATCAAACACTGATTCCTGGACAAGTATTCGAGACGTGGCTGTGCATATCTGCCCTTGGTTCGACATGATACCCACGTGCGACCATCGTACCGCCTGGTCCATATCGGCATCTTCAAAGACGATCAACGGGGACTTGCCTCCAGTCTCTAGAGTAATGTTCTTCAGCCCTACTGCGGCCATCTTCATGATTTGGGTAGCTGTAGTCGTAGAGCCTGTGAAAGCGACTTTGTCGACGAGGGGATGTTGTACCAACGCTGCACCTGCTTCCCGTCCAAGCCCATTCAAGATATTTACGACGCCAGGTGGGAACCCAGCCTGCTTGATAAGTTTGGCCAGAATGAGAATTGATAGTGGGGTCTGCTCCGCTGCTTTTAATACAACCGTATTACCGCACGCTAGCGCAGGTCCAAGTTTCCAGCAAGCCATGGATAAAGGGTAGTTCCAAGGGATGATCTGGGCGACGACACCGATGGGCTGGCGTAGGGTATATGCAAACTTTTGGGGGGTCGTACTGATGGTCTGTCCGGAAATCTTGTCTGCCCAACCAGCGTAGTAGCGAATGGTAGAAAACGCTTCAGGGAGGTCTTCGGTAAGGGCTACATTATAAGGCTTGCCTAACGACTATTAGTGTTTTCAACTCATGTATTCGGTGAGGCTCACCATTATCCCAAGCATCGATAGTGGCAAGAAGCGTTTTGTTCTCTTCCATCAAGTCTGCAAGCTTTGCCATGAGTCGCCCACGTTGAGTAACGCAAAGTTGCTTCCATTCTGGATTCTTCAGTGCTTTCTTCGCTGCTTGGACTGCACGATCAACGTCTTGCTCTGACGCAGCCTGTACTACAGCAATCTGCTTTTCCGTGGCGGGGTCGATTGATGCTATTGTGTTTGCTGGGGATGATGAATCCACGAATTCGTTGTCGATGAAGAGGCCCGTCGGCTGCTCCCACTCTTGACCATTCGGTGCTTTTAGCTTGATGGCTTGAGGCATGGTTACTGATTTCGATTTTATATCTGGTCTTCGCAGTCTTGCTTGGTTTACTGAACGTCTTAAGTAGTGATATTGACTCTGTACAAAGTGCGAGTATGGTCATATATCGCATGGTGGGGTTGGTCGAACCCACACTAGGTTATCACAGCAAGGTTAGTGGCTTTGACGACTGGGGCTAGGAGTCTCCTGCCGAATCTAGTAATCTTCTCCCTCCGTTTCCGCTCGCAGGTTCCACGAGAGGGACAATGTAGAGGCCTTCTCTCACTGTAGGACTGGTGACAGAAGCCGGTTTTCGATTGCATCGTGCGGGTCCGCAACAGCCTTAGAAGCGCGAATACAATATCTAGGACCAGCGTGACGATCTTGAGCAAAAAGTGGGTTGACACAGTATAACACAGCCTTTGCTATGTTTTCTTTTTTTAAAGTGCTCGTGATAAAGAGGGGATGATATAGTACCGTCCAGTGCCGTCGCCCGGGGCGCGCTCGGCAGGTGTCAGGCGCTAGGCGTCAACCTCATTACCAACACTTGATCATACCCTAACATCCGTCACCAAGATAGCATAACTCCTCGTCAGGCCACCATACCCCAATCGTGGTACTATGTAACTTGACTACCCACTGTATACGCTTACAGATGGCCCTCCGTACTTGTTTCATTTTTGCCCTCCGCCTCGCGGCCGTCTACCTATGTGGGTCGACTTCAACGCTGGAAAGATCGGGCGCTCAGATACAGCAAATCGTATAGGACCTTTGTTTGTGCTTTCACTGTTCAATCGAAGATGTTCAGAATGCAAAAGGATAGGAGGTGCAGGATTAAAGGTAGGCCTGTCAACAAGTATACTTACATTGTACCCAGGAAGAACTACTATAGCATAGCGCAGTAGACGATACACGAGATGCTGTCAATAAAGAACTCACCCAATGATGGAAACGAATCCAGAATCAAGAGGTATGGAACAATTCTAAGACTGACAAATACAAACACACACACACACACACACACACACACACACACACACAAAAAAGGATACCCATCGTAGACTTGTGCGCCCGCTCACTGCAAATACACAAAGCATGAGAGAGTCTAGCTACTCGTAGCTACAAACTCCTTCCAACTCACGCACTGGGAGCATATCCAAATGTCCGCCTCATTTGTCGTACTCTAGTAGGGTCAGCTCTGACTCTGACGCATTTGGACTAATATCGCCCTTCTTCAACATCAGTTTGGTGAGCTATCCGTCTCGAAGGTAGATATAAGAAGATATTGAAATTTACAAGAGGTTAAATAGTCTCTCATTCGACACCCATGAATGCAATATGACTGACTCCGTCACAGACAACGCGATCATCTGCATCGTAACGTAAAGATTGGCTTGTCTGGCTTGTTCGCATCAGTTCACTTCTCTTGCGGTACCCGAGGAGATGGCAGATGGGACGGTTTCATGGATCGAGCCTAACACAAATTCTTAGCAGGTTGCCTTTAAAAGACATCAGTCATGTTTATTTCATTTGGACCCCCTCCAAAATGTGAGCAGTACCGACAAGCGCCCTTGGTGTTTTTCATCTCGTTTCACAAGTTTTTCTGGGGCTACTCTTTGACGAGGGTATAAGCTAAATACGGGGTGTCGGCATCCTGTTTTGTAAGAGCTGCGATAGACGACATGTACCAACATAGTTGTCTTCTTCCACCCTAACCCCATCCGTTATTTCATTACTCTGCTACTATCAGAGCCTGTCCGGGCGTAGGCGTTCATGGGTAGCAATTCTAGCTACGAAACTCTAGAGGATTGTGGACCGCGGCGTCTATATACTCCAGGCGTATACGTTGATGTAACATTATCGTGTCGGGATTCTGACTTGAGTCATACAATGACATTCATTGTTCCCGTACTAAAGTCGCAACACAGCTCTTCAGCAGTCCCATCAATCGCATCTGTATGTTCCGCCCCGCGGGCGTATCCGCATGTTTACCAGCACCCCAACCGAACGGTAGCACCAGCCTTCTTCTACTCTGCTTGTCCAGCACGACCAGTGCATCTAATGGGAATTTACCTCCACCGAGAGGATGTAGAAGGCCTAGGCGGACGAAGTGGTTGTTCGAAGGGGTTGCGGCTTGTATGACGGGGAGCGAAAAGGGCGCGGAAGAGGATAGTCTATGTGTCGAGGGGTCGTGGCAGAGTACGAGGGCCTGGAGCGAGGGAGAGAGAGCGTAGAGGTCAGGGAGTGCGGAGCTGTTGCAAGTCAGTAAGAATAGTGCGGATGGAATAAATCGGATTTACCATAGCAGCTCGTAGTGTATTTGAACGTTTCCTTGGACGCACAAAACTATTATTGATTCCTGTTTTGAGTATCTTGCCCAATTGTTATGCGCTTCTAGCTTGCTGCTTGGTAGAGTCGCGAGTGTGTTGCTGGCAAGTATTGCGTCGACATCCACACTCCAAGCCTCTTCCGGACTGATCATGTCTAGTTCTTCCAGTTCACATTGTGTCTTGGACCTCTTCAGGGCATCGCCCAATGTTGGCAGAGTGGGCGACGGCTCTCTGCGGTGCTGCACCTCGTCCTCGTCCTCGTCAATGGTCAGGCGCGAACGTTTGCGGCTGAGTGCCACGCTCATGGTCCAGCTGTTGTGCGTAAGTAGATGGCCCATTTACGGCATCACATGATACGTGCGTTGTGGATGAAGGAGGCACGACCAGCGCACATGTTCCTACAGTAGTTTGACGAGTTCGCGGTTGTCGCAGAGACGCACGAGCAAAACGTCGGTGGTTCCTGCACGCCAGGCCCAAGCTTCCTGCATACCCCGCCTTGCCTTGCCTTGCCTGCCTACCCCACTATCGATCAGCTGCGCCTAGGCTACCAGAACGGCGGCTGGCGACCTGCGTCTTGGATGCTTCGCTTCCATGGCCTCAAGAGACGTCACGAGTAGGCTGCGGCAGAGCACTTGGAATGGGAGTATTCCGCTCGAGATACGGTTGCACAAGGGTGACTGTAGAACGTACGATGAGTCGGATCCTTACTTAGTACGCGCAAACTCAATACTCGCATGGTCATGGTACAGCTTGATCAAGTAGGAGCTGACCAGAGGTAGATACAATTCCCACGAATATCCTATCTTGGCTTACTCATACACAAACTACATGCCTTCTTCTCACGCAGCCTCATCTACCCGGACGTCTCACCCAAAGACGCATGGCTATCCTACGAAGACGTGCCGCTCAAATGGCATTACCCCTTGGGTCTCCTCTATGACCTCTACTCAGGTGCTGAGCCAGCGTATCCTTCAGACACAGATACAGAAGCTGTGCAAGCTCACAAGGTTGAGAATACAGAGGAAGACGGCCAACATTTACCCTGGCGTCTCACACTGCATTTCTCTGGCTTCCCTTCCGAGCAGCTTGTTCAACTCGATAATGACGATAGGCACATGCATGATCTATTCATTCATAGCGTGAAGGAGGCGGATTACCTGAGAACAGGAACGGGGAAAACAGTCATGTTCTTGAGCAAAGAGGACAGCACACAGCTCTGGAACGGAGTGAAGAAGCACGACTTTGCGCTGTACAATCCCATCAACCAGAAGTTGCTGAATCCGCAAGGGGTCAATCTGAGACATCTGCCGGTCAGGCTGTATCTCCCGCATGCGTCGTCAGAAGGGGTGCAAGAGGAAACGGCGCCAGGGAGTTTGAGAATTGTGCAGAGGCTGGTCACGCCGAACCTGTCGTCTAGTAAGTGTAATTGCGGTGTAGGTCTGGATGCAGCTGACAACAAACAGGGCAACCACAGACCATCGGGACTGCCTTGAACCAGATATTGCCGACACTATTTCCGAGCAGACGAAGTCCGCTACTGGCACAGGCAGTGCTGCACGGTGCCGTCTTGCCGCTGAGCGCGAGTGTGGAGGAGTTGGTTCGGGCGACAGCATATCTTGATGGCTGGCTGCACATAGCTGTTGTTATGATGGCGTGAATAAGTATTTTATGCCCAGACAAGTCGGTCACATGGCGACCGAGTCATGAGCAACACTATACGACCATGGTTGATAACGACGATATTGGCTGTTTGGGAGACGTCATTATAGCGGACACGGAAACACGCCCCAGATGCTAGCCCCCAGCTCTCTCGCGACACTTGCTACGGCTGGTGATGTGTGCGTGACATGGTGATGCTCCTCAGCGTTTCAAAGCGCCTCCTGTGTGCCATGCTTCGCCAAGATGCGGGGGCACAGGCACAACAGAAGCTTAGTGATGATCCCGGCAGCTCGTACCAAGGCCACCCCACGCGTCTCCGTTGTGCGCAGGCGCTATCGGCGTAGCGCGTCGCCCTGTTGACGGCAGAGCGAGCGTCTGGAAATGAGGCATTATTGACATGCGTTGTTTTTGTCTCCGGTGCGCTAGGCGTGCTTTTGCCTGCCAGCCCACGGTTCGACTTGTGTCAAACGGCCAAGGCGCTCGGTCGGAGCGTGGGCTCGCTGCGTCTCCATCAGTCACTGCAGATAAGCAATAGGCGATGACATCGTTGCTGCTTCTGCGGCACAAGAACGGTTAATAGGTGGCAGGGGTCGAGGTCGAGTGGAGCCGACGAGTAGCGTCAGCGGCGGCTTGCAGCAACCAGACGCAACTGTGGAGGCGCGAGAGGAGAGTCCATGGGGAGTCGCTGGCGTCGAAAGCACCACGAGAAGGACCGGTGAAGCTGCGCAGAGGCTTTCTTATCGTCCCAACAAGGGAAACAAGTTGCAAAATAGCGAGCCAACACGTGCAAACACTCGACCGCTGCCGAATATGAGGCTGGCGATCGTCGGCTCATCTACGACGAAATGATGGCATGTCGCGCCATTGGCTGCATTGAGTAGCTCCCTCCTAGCTCCCTCAACCCTCGCGTTGCTAGGTCCCAGCCATTCATCTACTCTTCACGCTGCTCTTCGCCCCGAATCTCCAGCATCCCCAAAAGCCCACCACCAACTGCCCACCGCAACGCGCATTCGCGATTCACTGTAAGTTCACTAATTCCATGACCGCTCCCATCCCCGGCCGAAGCGCGCGCACCTACCCTTGCAAGCTTGGAGGCTCCCGGCCAACCCGCTAGGACCCGGGGCCAAACAAAATGCCTCATCAACTGCAGAAATTTTCGGCGAGCCGGCGCATTTAAAAGCGGACTATCAGCCTCTTGTTATTAAGGCTTTTGATTTCACTCTTTGATGCTGCATCGCTGTCGACCTGCGCCATTCAATTAACATCGCCGAGTCCCTCTGCCGTCGCGACCGTTCCGTGGGTTTGATCCGATCGCGCTGACAAGCTTCCGTCACCATCAACAGCTGCCAACCAAAGCTTCAACCAGCTCGACAATTCAAAAGAGGTCCGATTCAATTCGTAAATGTAAGCTTAATGCCGCTTTCTTCTGGAGCTGTCCACAAGCGTGCGCGCCGCGTTATCGCATCTACGCCATCGGGACGAGTCTCGCGACAAGCCTTGGCCGAAGATCCTTTTGCTCGATAGCTCTCTTGGACTGAATCGCGTTCGCCCAATGCCTCTGGCCTGTGCTTCTCCAGCTCCAGGAATCTCTCCAGCTACCTAATCGAACATCCTCTCTAACATCTTCACCCCAGAAACCCACAAACACAATGGCCGCCATCTCTATGCCCATCGCCGCTCGCGCCGAGTACGCTCTCCACCAGCTGGCCAAGCGTGACAAGAACTGGGCTCAGCGTGAGCCCGGTGTCATCGTCGTCTTTGTCATTGTTTTCCTCGTCGCCGTCCTGGTCATTGCCATGTTCATCAACAAGAAGGTACGTCACAGCTTCACCAGCCACCTAACTTTACACATCTCTAACATCCATCACAGAGGCAAGCCGCCAAAGGCGTCGCATAAGATACCCCCTTGATTCGAGTTGGAGCGCAGCCGAGCAGTACGATATGAAGGAGGACAAGACATGACCCCCGATACGAAGTCATAAAGCTGTATGTTGGACGGGCACGAGCTTGTGTATAATGTGTTTCAATATTTGCGTATAGGATAACGCGGGCTTTCCTTGATGGGACTGCACTGTGGTGCGAACGCCTATATTCCTAGGCTTCGTAGTAATAATGAACAAGTCAAATACCCATTGAGCAGTTGTCGCATCGAATATTTGAGGTCCACAGGAGATTGCTGAAGCCTAAATGATGGCTTCTGAAAGCTGTATAATCGTAACATGCAGCTCCCTAACCGACTCACCTGACATTGATTAGTTCGACCCAATTTCTTCGTCGCTCTGGACTTCATTCTATCTTTGGGTGTCGCCTTTGCTGCCATCCGGGACAGTCGTAAACAAATACGTTCTCACCGCCGTCGTTCCTTTTCTAGCTTGGCTCGCTAAATCAATCGCCTGCAAACGCAAGTTCAGACTTGCTGCACGCTCTATGGCAGAACAGGCTAGCACAAACCGGTCCCAATCGCTTCCTTGCGAGACTTTGAAACTTTCTTCTTTCTATTTGTCTTCGCTTGACACAACTCATCCTCATATGCTGATCAAGACCAAGATCACTCGCGGAGTTAGCAGATAGGCGTCAGTTCGTCAAATGTTAGAGTGATGCCATGTAGCGATGTGGATAGCGACCCCAGAGACTGTAGTGTCCTTAACCCGTCTGCTATGTTTGATGATACCTTGAGATCGAATCCTTCACATCATAGTGCGACGTTCTGGTTCGAGGAACCCCAGCAGTGGTTGAGAGCCTGATAGGGCATATGGTCTTCGGCGAAACTATTGTCATGTCACATTTTATGCACCTGATAGGCCTTTGTCGTTGCGAGTTTTCTTGGATCAGAATAAGAAGTTGAGATGATTCTATTGAACTACGTACAGGTGCCCTATCTATAGGCATATCTAACAAAGAGAGAGGAACAAATAGTTATACTGCTTGTTCCGTACAAACTGATTGTACATGAGATGGAAGCTGATAGAATCCAACAAGTTTTGGTATTGTAGAGCGGAGACGCGATTACCCCGCAACCCCATGGAGCAACTGCGTGTTTGTGCATGGGCAGGCACCAATCCACAACCGTAGGCTGCTCTAGCCATAGGCAGCAACGGCAGCAACCTTGGGCGCCTCGAAACCACGGCGCAGATATATATAGTAGTTAGTCATACTCTTACTACGAGAACCACAATTCTCGTCTCAAAACAATTCAGACTTCCTCTATTCTGTTACAACCCATCTTTCAACAACACACGTCAACAAACATGCCGGTCACAATCACAGTCGCGGATCATAAATCCGAAAGCTACCATAACAGAAACGCCAAAATCGCCTCGAATGACGCACTGCTCAGAGGCACTAGTCCATCAGATTCCAAAAACTGCAAATGGATAATTCAGAGCTCCGTCTCCGAGGACGAGTTCAGCAAATCCCACATCGTCGAGTCGAACAATGGGTTCGTCCACGCAGCATTCACAGCATATAGCAGGCACCACCACCTTGTTATTCGCCCCGAAGATGTCTGGTTCGCCATACTATCGCAGCTGAATGTTTACATCAACGCCAACGCCGAAGCACTGCGCGACCACTTCGTCTCGCACCAAGGGCAAAAAGAGCTCAGAGTCAAAGAGGTTGGTAATATCCATACCGTAGATTTTGGCATGCTCGCACGACGCATGACAGCGTTGATTCAAGAGAACGTCAAAGACCCTGATCTACGAGACTGGATCATGCCAGCGTTCAGCACAACTACGGTTACCGATCGCACGACAGCTGCAGTGCTCATGATGGGCAGCATGAAGGCGTATTTCAAGTATAGATGTTGTCTTATGTGCGGAATTCCTACAGTCACTCTGTTAGGCGAACGCGCAGATTACGAAGATATTCTTAAGAGACTCGAAAAGTTGCCAGAATTAGGCCCTGAAGCAAGTACATTTGCCGACCTCCTCCGCCCTGTTCTGCGCAACTTTATCGCAACTTTTGATCCAGAGCAGTCTACTGTCTCGCACGATTTCTGGTCCAAGATCGCACATCATCTTGGTGGAGGTAGTGGGCCGTCATACCTGGGAGGCTGGTTGACAGCATTCTGCTTCTGGAACGACAAAGGAGAGTGTATGTACGATCAGCAGACAGAATCCCGGAATCCATGGGAAACCGATTCGGATAGGTTGGAATTGGATGGCGTATCTTACCATGACGTTGATATCTCCGATATCCCCAATGGCTTTGCTTCCGTGCCAGTCTTGGTGGACGATAATGGCAAAGAGTACAAGACGAAGATGATTGCCGGATCGCTGGGTATCAAGGTCACAGGAAAAGACAATTCACAGGCTGGAACAGAGGAGAAGCTGGATTCACTCCAGTCACTGAGTGGGTGGATGATGTATGAGATCAAGGAGTAAAGCGATAGGGGTCCGTTTTGTTGAGCAGTAGCTTCGACGACGAGAGCGTGCAGCTCTGAGATATGAGCGGAAAAAAACACTGTGTCAGTCAAGTGAGTTTTGCAGACTAGTCTTCTCAGTCAATGTTAGATTGGCACAGGGAACAATGATATAATTGCTTAGATTTGTTTGCATTTACATCTCAAAAAAGTACGAATGTGGCTCGAAGAAAATCAACTTCTGCGCAAAATCGCAGATACATACAGTGAACATAATCCAGTGACTCTCCTCCTGCCGCGATAATCAAGACTACTCTAAGTGAAGGCCATGCTCTTCTTGATCTCCGCAATGGCTAGCGCAGGGTTCAGTCCCTTGGGGCATGTCCTTGAGCAGTTGAGAATGGTGTGGCATCGGTATAAGCTCATGCTGTTGTTAAGAGCATCCTGGCGCTCAGCCTTCTTCTCGTCTCGTGAATCGGCGATCCATCGGTAGGATTGGAGAAGAACGGCAGGGCCAAGGTACTCCTCCTGGTTCCACCAGTACGATGGGCATGATGTTGAGCAGCAAGCGCAGAGAATGCATTCGTAGAGTCCGTCGAGCTTCTTGCGATCTTCCTTGGACTGGCGGAACTCACGACCCTGGAGCACTGTTAGCATTCATGCTTGGAATGATCTCGTTATATGCACGTACATCTGGTGCGGCAGTGGTGCGCTGCAGGTATGGCTTGACCGATCGATATTGCTTGTAGAAGAGAGTCATGTCCGGTACGAGGTCCTTGACAACGTACATGTGGGGGAGCGGGTAGATGCGAGATTCCTTGGTGGTGTCGGTGGGAATGCGGCCTATTGTGTCCTGTTAGCCTAGCCTCCAACTCCCATATGCAATGCGATTCCACATACAAAGGCATGCCAGGGTGTTGACTCCGTCGATGTTCATGGCACAACTTCCACAAATGCCCTCGCGACAACTCCGCCTGAAAGTCAGGGTCGGGTCCACCTCGTTCTTGATCCTGATGAGCGCATCCAGCATCATGGGTCCGGTCTTGTTCAAGTCGAGTGTGTAGGACTGCATCTTGGGCTTTGACGTGGGCTCATCTGGGTTCCATCGGTAAATGTGGAAAGTCTTGGTCTTCGCATCTTTGCTGGGCTCGGGCTCCTGGATTGTCGACGTCTTGCTCTCTGGGATGGGCGAGCGCGAAGCATCAGGTGCGATCTTCTCGGCGGTCTTGGAGATTGGGTCCCGGGCATGGACGTCGTTTACGGAGGCAAAGCCACGAGAGAAAACTGCCGGGCGTACGGCTGCCGTGGAGCGTTAGCAGTGCTCAATTGATGCTGTGA
>Ga0268250_10000158_pt1 | contig 32576 bp, 38 predicted proteins | sample AgamicAsSfe_FD_200448 | JGI IMG/M metagenome (GOLD analysis project Ga0268250, IMG submission 200448) | Agave microbial communities from Guanajuato, Mexico - As.Sf.e (v2) (version 2) | ecosystem: Host-associated > Plants > Phyllosphere > Phylloplane/Leaf | place: Guanajuato, Mexico | collected...
AGTGTGAGACGATGTAGAAGTATCCTTGCACGTTACCTTCGTCATCAGTGGTGAATTAGACTTGGCGTTGTTGTAATGCTCTTTACTCTTTACGTACTCGTAGTGAAAGCGCGGCAAAACCTCGGTCATGCGTAGAACTATCACCTCTATCACGGCGGTCTGGAGCGAGATCAACGTCAAAATCATTGACGTGCCTGAAGCGAATGCGCTTCCTCTTCCCTCTTTTCCCGACTAGCTGTGTCTTATCTTTTTCTCGACTGTGAAGCTGTGCGCATGTTGTGGCCCTAAAGCATTGAGCCTGTCCGAACCCTTGTCAGCAGGAGAAAGCAACTCTGGCCGGCCTCGGCACCCCGAGCAGGTCTCATACGAACAGCAGCCTTCAGAATAGGTCCATTGAGCTAGCAGTCCTTCCGCCGCATGCTACAGAACCGAGGAGAACAAGTAGGCGCCTACACAAGCTACTCTGGCTCCTTGGCCCCAGCAATATGAAGTTCTCGCATAGCATCCAGTTCAATGCCGTGCCAGACTGGACGAGCCACTACATAGCATACAGCAATCTAAAGAAACTGTCGGTCTCAGTTGTCAAGATTACTCGAGGAACCTGCTAACCCGGAGCAGCATATACACGTTAGAGAAAGAGGAAAACTCGGGACAGCAGATTGTCATCGACGACCCCGAGCAGTCGCCATTACTAGACGGGCCCCGCGATGATCCGGATACCGTCTTCTCCCACGCACTCGACCGCGAACTCGAAAAGATAACATCGTTCTACGAGCTGAAAGAGCCGGAAGTCTTTGGCGAGGTGGATGAACTGCTGAAAGATGAAGAGGCATACGAGGCCGATCACGAGCGAGTGGATGGCGAGAACGGCAATCACTTCTTTCAGCGCAAAAGTGTTTCAGGACGGGATAGGCGGCAGAGCGAAACTTTCAGAGAGTGGGGTCTGGGCAGAAGACGACGGACGAGCACATCGAATGGCCAGCTGGAACGTATACAGTCAGGAGGAAGCAGTGATGAAGAGCCGAACGAAAACACCGCACTGCAGCAGACGAAGAGTCGCGACAGCGTGAATGTCGTCCCAGAATACCACAGGGATACTCTTGACTCAAGCAAGATCAAAGGAGGAAAGACAAACTCTGCGCTCGAGGACGTCAGCGATGCAGCACTGTCAATCGCATATTCCCAAGGAGCCACATTGAAGAAGCGCATGATTAGTCTATATGTATCACTGTGCGAGCTGCGATCCTTTGCGCAGCTCAACAAGACAGGCTTTGCAAAAGTGTTGAAGAAGTACGACAAAACACTAGACAGGAACTTGCGACCCAAGTATCTCAAAGAGACAGTCGAGGTGCAATACACTTTCAAGCAAGAGACGACGACCAGCATGAACGACAAGATTGCGCAGATCGAGCAATTATATGCAAATCTCAATACAGGCGGTAACATTGACCATGCAAAGAGAGAACTTAGACTCGACCTTCGCGAGCACGTAGTATGGGAACGAAATACAGTCTGGCGAGATATGATCGGAATCGAGCGCAAAGCACAAGCTGCGAATCTTGGAGTACGGCGAACCATGCTCGGTGTTGACGACGATCATAAGCAAGGGGATGCTGGTGAGGGACAGCCATTGACGAAAGAGGTCGAGACACCGATAGGTCGATACACCTTGCCAAAGTTCATCTTGCAGTCTACTCTATGGTACTTGATTATCATCTTCGCCATATTCATGGTGTTACTATTTGTTCCCATCATGGAACTGCCAGAACAGCAGAATTGCCTGGCTATGGTGGTATTTGTCAGCTTGCTATGGGCGACTGAGGTAAGTCATTTGCTCTACTTTTCAATCGGGACACGTCAAGCTGATCAGGACTAGGCTATCCCACTGTTCGTAACCTCACTGCTTGTGCCATTCCTAGTAGTCTTGCTACGGATAGTCAGACAAGACCAACCACCTTATCGCCGGCTCGAAAGCAAAGCTGCAGCATCATATGTATTCGGTGCTATGTGGACACCGGTCATTATGCTTCTGCTTGGTGGTTTTACCATTGCTGCAGCACTTTCTAAACATAACATTGCGAAGATGATGGCTACATTCGTGTTGAGTAAGGCAGGAACGCGGCCTCGGAATGTGCTGCTTGCGTGCATGTTTGTCTCCATGTTTGCGAGTATGTGGATTAGTAACGTTGCTGCGCCAGTACTGTGCTTTTCAATTATTCAGGTATGTCTTGAACTCTTAGCTCGGGAATTTGTGACTTGCTGACAAGACCTCAGCCAATCCTACGCAATCTGCCCAACGACTCCCCAATGATCAAAGCATTACTCCTCGGTATCGCTCTCGCTGCAAACATTGGAGGTGGTGCATCCCCCATCGCCTCACCACAGAACCTCATCGCACTTCAAAACATGGCACCCGAGCCTGGCTGGATGATCTGGTTCTTCATCGCCCTGCCCGTGTGCATCATCTCTATTCTCCTGATCTGGGTCATGCTCCTGATCACATTCCAACCCGGCAAAGGTACCACTATTGTGCCAATCCGGGCTATGCGCGACAAATTCACTGGTACACAGTGGTTCATAAGCTTCGTAACCGTCGCCACCATCGCGCTGTGGTGTGTAACGCATCAACTTGAGCCCGTCTTCGGTGACATGGGCGTGGTCGCCATCATCCCGATGGTGCTCTTCTTCGGCACCGGCATTTTGACAAAGGAAGACTTCAACAACTTCCTTTGGACTATTATTATCCTTGCTGCTGGTGGACTGTCCCTGGGGAAAGCTGTCAACAGTTCAGGACTACTCAGGACACTTGCGGAAGGCATCACGATACAAGTGCAAGGATTGAGTTTGTATGGCGTCATGGCGGTGTTTGCTGCGATGATATTGGTCATTGCGAGCTTCATCAGTCATACGGTGGCGGCGTTGATAATTCTGCCATTGGTGCGGGAAGTGGGACAGGCCATGCCGGAACCACATCCCAATTTGCTGGTCATGAGCAGTGTGCTGATGTGCTCGGCCGCGATGGCACTGCCTACTAGTGGTTTCCCAAACATGAGTAAGTTTTTGCAATTGGACCCCAAAGAGCCAGTACTGATATTACCATAGCTGCTATCATGATGGAAGACCCACAGACCGGACAACGATATTTGCAGGTCAAGCACTTTCTTACTCGGGGTATCCCGGCGAGTATTCTTACCTTTTTGGTCGTTATTACAGTAGGATATGGGCTTATGCGCGCGGCTGGGCTATAAGTGTGGAGTCTGCATTTGGAGGTCAATTGTCTAGCATATTTTTGTACAGTGTCGGGATGTAGTGACTAGAACAGAGTCAATCTAGCAACTGTAAGGTGTATATATCCAAGAAAGCGAATGTCGTTCTATCGCATGCACAATTAAGTATTTGTCATGCAATGACGTTAGCGTTCCAGTGACCAACCTCAGATATCGCTCCATCACCAATACAGTGACCTTGCGAGTAATCTGACCTATTCTCACCACACCACATTACACCATGTCCACACCAAGCGCACCTCCACGCCCCGTAAGCGGCGCACCCCCACCGGCGCCCGAAACGCGCATCCTCAACCACATGAACGCCGACCACCACGACAGCATCGTCCGCTACGCCGAGCACTACTGCTCCCTCTCCTCCTTCACCGCCCGCCACGCCCACCTGACCTCCATCTCCTTTACTTCGCTCACGCTTTCCACCGCGCGTGCCTCCATAACACCTCCCGCACCGACCACATCCACCGCAGCATCAGCGCGCAAATCCGAACTCGGCGCGCACACCTACCACATCCCGCTCGACCCGCCCCTGACCTCCTGGGCGCAAGCAAGAGAGCGGCTGGTCGCGATGGACAACTCGTGTTTGGAGAAGCTGCATCGCTCGCCCTTCACGCTGGGACATTATATCCCGCCTCGCGGCTTCCACGCGCTGCTGATGGTGCTGACGACACTCACCTTTACCACTTTCTTCTCGCGGACGCTGCTTGCGCCGAACGCCCCCTCTGCTCTGTTTGGACCGCTGCCGGTGCTGTTTCCAAGCGTGTTTGGCTGGTTCTGGACGATACAGCCGTGGGTGTTTTGGCCGATGTTGGTGGCGCATTTGGGGGAGGCGGTGTATTTGGATCGGAGCAGGTTGAGGAGGCATGGGGTGCCGAGGGGTGGGAAGCTGTGGTGGAAGTGGGTGGTTGGGACTGTGTTTGAGGGGTTTGGGAATTTTGTGAGGATTGATGCCTGGGCAGCGGAGATGCAGAGGAAGAAGGATGCGAAGGCGCATTAGGGTAGGCCGGAGGAGTTGGTTGATGGGAAACGGAGAGCATACGTGGAGGTGTTGGTTGAAGACAATTAGAGGTGATGGAGGCCATGTTTGTGATTATTACCCAATGTAGTCTAAAATGTAGTTTAAGCACTCATGCAAATTCGTTACTCATAAATCTACACTCCAGCATCATGCTGCCCGTGTAGCTACCACATTACGCTTGACCACAATATTGCCCTTCCTTCCTCCCGCACCGTCCCCACCAGCATCACCACTCTCAATCCACCCATCCTCCCTGACATCCCTCCTCTCCGCCCTCCTCTTCTTCTCATCCCACTCCCTCTTCGCTTCTCCCCTCCTCGGTCCAGCTCCAATACCCATCTCACGCCATCTCTTTGGCGCATGCTCTCCCTTTGCCACCATCGACTCCCAGATCTTCGCTCCCCTACGCTCCCAGCGCTCTCTCCTCTCTTCCTGCTCTTCGGCGTCAGGCTTCCACTTCGACTTCAGGATGCGGTCGATCGCTTCGTGCGTGACGGAGAATTCTGCGGCTAGGACGTCGGGTGTGAAGCGCTCTGGGTACTGAGCGTGGAGAGTGCGTACGCCTTCGAGGGCGTCGGGTGAGAGGCGCTTGGTTGGTGCCCAGGGACCAGGGGGCTCGGGGTTGGGATCGCGCTTCACGGATCGACCGGCAGAGAATGTCGACGGCGGCGCGGACGAGGTAAGGCCAGGTGTACGCGGCTTGACATTTGATCCAACTTCGATCTCGTCCGTGAACTGAGGCTTGTCTGGACGAGGCGCGCCGAATCTTGCAAGCCTCGCCTCCTTCCGTGCTGGTGGTCGCCCTGGCTGCGATGTATGACTTTCCACAGCTTGTGCCGCCTGCCTCGCTTTTCTTTCCAAACGTACCCGATATGCCACCTCTGCTGACTTGCTCTTCAACTGATCTCCCTTACTCGCCGTGCGTGGCTCGCTCTGAGCCTTGATCACCTTTTTCTCACGTTTCGCTTTGTTTTTCTTGGCACTATCAGATTTATAGCTCTTCTTCTGCGCCTGAGCAAGCACACTTGCTGTCTTGGGTAGCAGTGATGCAAGGAAGCCGAAGCCTTTGCCTGTCTGTCGAAGGGCTGACATGTCGTAGAAGAAGTCCTTGTCGACTGCCGGTTGTAGGTTTTCTTCGAATGTATTTCTGGAGGCGCCACTTAGCACTATCGAGTCCTCCATATCCGGTGCTGGTCGACTCTTTGATCCACGACTGAACCATGTGGACGCTTCAGGCTCGTTAAGGACAGAAGATGGACGGACGGTAGGGAGTTCGGGGAACGACGTAGCAATGCTAGCTGATGGCTTCGGTTGAGGTCCTGGCTCGAATGGTATCCAAAAGTCATCTGAAGGGTTCGTTGTCTTCCGTCGCTTGATTGTCGCGTATGTCCTGGTGTAGGTGTGGGGCATCCGTAGAGGTAGACCGGCGTCTCGGATCAGTGCAGTAAGAGACCGTCTTGAGCATGCTGGACATGCCATATTGGACTAAGCGGCTGCGAAGCTGGATGCCTAACGACCGATTGAATTAGAGATGAGCTCAAAGTAAGCACGCTGGAATGGTGAGGAATGTGCTCCGCTGTTCCGAGGTATGTTTCAGCCCCGCCGTATGTATCTGAAACGAACGAATGAGGCTCGAGATTGTGCACTCGTGTGAGGAATTGGCACGTGATCATGACGCTGCTCGTATTTGACTCGATGCAGCAACGTACGATACCATTTCCATGACCTTATCGACCAAAACGTTCGCAAATCGTGGTACAGATGTGCGGCAGCGGACGGCAGATTTGCCTCCCGTTCTCCATGTTGATCTTTGTTCAAGAAATCAATGGACTCACCCGCCTCCAGGATGGCGTCGTCAATTCGATCCCGCTACTCCTCCTTCACGGGTCTATCGCCAGCTCATATCCTTGCTAATTCTTCTTCCCGGTGCGCATCACCGCCTCTCGATCGATCCTTCGCCCTCGCAAACGAACACAATAGTCAATGGCCTGGATTGGACTCAACCCGTTCCGGCGCGACACACCAAACACACATAAGCCTTGGGGCTATGTCTTCGAGTGGACTGACGATCACATAACCAAAGAGGTCGCCGAGCCTCTCAAATTCTCATGCGATACTTTGGCCGACGAATGTATAGAAGCACTCGACAGGATATCGCCACCGAATGGGTCGGCACTGCCGCGGAATCGTGAAAGAGTAGTTGAGCCAGACCTGAAGACAGACGGCGGGAATCACCCCCCTGCGAGGGATCTATACCTTTTGTTGCGGGACAATGTAGACAAGGACACTAGTCTGAAGCAGTTATGGGATCAAGTCAATACAGTGCCAGATTGGGTTGACTGGGAGCAGATACAGAGGGGTCAGGATACATTCTACAGATATGGAGCTGCTGCGATCACTGGTTTGGCTTTCCAGTCATTACTCGGCGGTATGGGTGCTGCCCGCGTTACAGAAACTCTAGCACGAACAGGAGGTTTCTCTCCGAAAGTGGCACGAGGCCGGCTATTCGAGACAACACAACACATCCTGCAATGTACGAAAGATCTAAAGTCAATGCAGCCCGGTGGAGATGGGTGGATCTCGACAATCCGCGTCAGGTTTCTCCATGCAGCAGTCCGGCGAAGAATATTGAAGCTTGCAAAAGATCGACCAGAATATTATGATGTGAAAGCTTTTGGCATACCCATCAACGATCTGGACGCGATTGGCACGATTTCGGTCTTCTCCGGGACGCTCATTTGGATGAGCTTTCCTAGACAAGGCATATACATGCGCAAGCAGGAAACGGAGGACTATGTTGCACTCTGGCGGTATATCGCCTGGGTGATTGGTTGTCCTACTGACCACTTTGCGTCAGCAGCGAAAGCGAAGGCTATCATGGAGAGTCTTTTTGAAAATGAAGTACAGCCTAATGAAATGGGTGCTCTGCTTGCCAACAACATCATTAAGAGTATTGAGAATGAGCCACCCACCTATGAAAGTGCGGACATGCTGTGTGCCAGTGCTCGCTGGCTGAATGGCAATCAGCTCTCTGACGCATTAAAATTGCCAAATCCTGGCCTGTACTATTGGGTATGTACCTGATCGTCAAACTTCATTGAGCATGTTATTAACATGTCTAGGTATTGATGGCTGGTCAGTGCTTGGCAATATTGTCAATCAGCTACACATACCGCTCCGTAGAAAGCTGGGACAAGAAGAAGATCGCCGCGCTGAAAAAGGCTCTGTGGGCGCTCGTCGTCGAAAGCAAATGGGGTCTGAATGGCAGAAAGACTAATTTCGATATGAAGTATGTGCCGGAATATTCCACGTTGACAGAACTTCATGCTGGAAAGGGTCCGCAGGTACAGCGGAGTCGGATTGAGATGCGGAATTTGAGAGCCTTTGCAGCTGGGATGGCGATACTTCTGGTCGTAAGTTATGGTATGTACCGGATCGTGACAGGTTTGGTCAAGGCGCTGCGTTGGCTATGGTGATATGAGAAGGGAAGTTCCGGGGATACATTTCACTTGGTGCATATTCCGGCGCAATCTTTGACGGTATCATGACATCTACCACAAAACCTTATTAGCATTTACAGGAACAATATACCCACAGACCATCTACTTCTGCCAAGTCTCCCCACCTAGAACATGATGCGTGCATGTCATATTCCTGATCAAGCTCGGGAAGTGCCTTCAGAAGAACCACAAAAGCTAAAATACCATTTAAGGTGTCAGTGTGGTGCGGGATTGACGACAGCCCTCTAGCCACTCTCCAGTCCTCCTCGACCAATCTCAAACCACAGACGCTGCCTCTGGCATCAATATCGTCGATATCCCAGCTTGACTATCGACGATCCTTGTGGCTATGACCACTACAGGGTCAACGCAACAGGTCACACGACGACAAGGCATGCTGCATCCGGTGTTGATCGTGGAATTCCAATATTGTCAATCCACGAAGTCCTGACGCTCTTTGGTCGTGTGATGGCTTCCCATGTGGGCCTCTGTAAGTCGTGTGACTGCTTGTCGTCGTGAAAGTCGCTGTCTGCGGTATTCATAAGTCGACTGCTGCCCTGCTGCGAGGTCCTCCTCTTCTTCTTCTTTCTCTTTTTCCTCAAGTACTTGCCCTTGTAAACGTTCGCTACTTTGCTCTTCTTGTATCAGTCTTACTTGTTCACCATCTTTTAATGAGCTAATCTTAACACCAACACCAACATCACCCACTTACCATGCCTCCACCCCGTCAACAAACAATGCCTGACATCTCGATGCCCTCGACAGTCCTCGAGGTTGAAAAGGTCCCTCGCAGATCAATCTCAACCGACAGCCTCACCAAAGATGTCGACGCTGGTGCTGCACTCAATCTGAGGATTGCCAATCCTATGGCCGGCATGACCCACGCCGATCTATTGGAAGATGGCCGTGGCGTGGCCCTGAGCTACCTCCAACATCCTGAAGAGGCTGCCGCACTCAGCCAGGGTGCCTTGGTTGCTGCCAATCCGAGCTTGATCGACACCAATCCCGAGTATTTTGAACGAGAGAGCATCGATGCACTCAAGTACGAACGGGAGCATCCTTGGAAGTCAATGCCGAGCAAATTGGTCACTGTCGTGGTGATCAACTCCTTGTGCGCTGCTGTACAAGGAATGGGTATGTCACGCTGTCGTCAATATAGTATCATCAAGCTAATGTATCGCAGACGAAACAATCGTCAATGGCGCGCAGCTATTTTACAGCGTGCAATTTGGCATCCAGGATTCACCATGGATCCTCGGTCTGGTCAACTCAGCGCCTTATCTGGCCTGTGCTGCTCTAGGTTGCTGGCTCGGTATCCCGTTGAACCGCCGCTTTGGTCGCAAGGGGACCATTTTCATTTGTTGTGCATGGGAGATCGTGTGCTGCATCGGTCAAGCATGCGTTGATAGTGAGTCCATGTCGTCCGCTCTTCGCTGGCCAGAGTTGAGCTAACCTGATGATTTCAGACTGGTGGCAATTGCTCATTGTTCGCGCCCTCCTCGGTCTTGGAATCGGTGCCAAGTCTGCAACTGTGCCCATCTACAGTGCCGAGTGTGCGCCTTCTGCCATTCGTGGTGCCCTTACAATGCAGTGGCAGATGTGGACCGCGTTCGGTATCATGTGTGGATTTATTTCCAGCTTAGCATTTTATGACGTCAAGGACATTGCTGGCATCGTTGGACTCAACTGGAGGCTCATGATGGGATCTGCTTGCATCTTCGCTATCTTCGTTTGCCTCACGATCGGTTTCTGCCCAGAGAGCCCCAGATATCTTATCGAGCAAAGCGAAGGTCTAGCAGTCAAGGACGACATCGAAGGTGCTTTCAAGTGTCGCCAAAAGGCTTGGAAGAACATACTCGAGCTCCGCAAGACCAAGATCCAAGCTGCTAGGGACTTCTACGTCATGTATAAGTCATCGCAAGTCCAGGCTGAGGCTGCAGTCTATCGCGGCAGTGCCGTCCAAGAACTCTGGGGCAATATGAGGAACCGTCGGGCGATGTTCGCCAGCCAGATTTGCATGTTCATGCAGCAGGTATGTTGACTCCTGGCATTGTCTATCAGAAATCAGCTAACAATCATCTTACCAGTTCTGCGGTGTCAACGTCATTGCTTATTACTCCTCTGTCATCTTCGTTGATGCTGGCTTTTCCGAGAAGGCTGCTCTGCAGGCCTCGCTCGGTTTCGGTCTCATTAACTTCCTCTTCGCCATTCCGGCAGTCTATACCATTGACTCATTCGGTCGACGAAATCTCTTGCTTGCAACATTCCCTCTTCTGGCTGGCTGTTTGCTGTTGACAGGGTTCTCTTTCCTGATCACAGATCCCAAGGCTCACATCGGCCTCGTCGCAACTGGTATTTACCTCTTTGGCGTTTTCTACTCACCGGGAACCGGTCCTGTGCCATTCACCTATGCTGCAGAAGCGTATCCTCTGTACGTCCGCACCACTGGCATGTCTCTGTCAACGTCAACAACCTGGGGCTTCAACTTCCTACTCGGGATTACCTGGCCAAAGCTGCTCCAGGCTTTCACGCCTACCGGCGCTTTCTGCTACTACGCTGCCTGGCTCATCATCGGATTCTTCTTGGTCCTCTTCTTTGTCCCTGAGACCCGCGGCTACAGTCTGGAGCAGCTCGATATTGTCTTCAGCCAGACCACCAAACACGGTATCCAGCATGGTTTCAGGCAGCTTAATTACTGGAGGGCCTATGTCATGACCCTCGGCAAGACCAGCATGGAGGCGCCAGTCTTTGTCAGGATGGAGGACATGCAAGCACAGAGCAATGGCCGTGTGGGACGAGGAGTTTCCGATGAAGAGGAGCCAGTAATGTCGCCAGCCACTCTCGTTGGGTCAGTTCGCAATGCCAACGGGCCGAAGGAGCAGTGAATGTCTGTGAAGACGTCGGACTATGACAAGGAGGTCTGCACATCGCGTCGAGGTGAAAGGAATTGTAGCAGGTGGTCCGTACAGAGTAAGGCGTCGTGGACGGGGAACAAAAGAGAAATACCCAGTGGACTTTGGAGAAGTCGTGTCGTTTATTTTGTACTTTTCCTCCTTTCTTAGTTACTTTAGCATATACTAATTGCGCTCTATATCACTTGAGCTTCAGTATGACGTTGCTGCACTCAGCCATATCTTGTTCACACGGACAACGATATGTTAAAAGGGTGGTGCTGGTGGTGGAAGTGGGCGGCAGTGGTTTGTCGTCGTGCCTGTGGAGGTCATCATTTCGTCGACATGGCACGTGCTCAGTACTAATCCGGGGCTCCGCACCCGTATCAAGACGGGAAGGTGCCTCCGCCGCTACCACCTCATTCTTCTCGCCTGCTTTGTCGCTTTGTCTGCGATGTGTGTGTGAATAGGAGAATCGACTGTCCTTCTCCCGATCCTGTCCTGTTCCCCGCCCTCCGTAGCCGCCTGTATATACCACAACACCCTCTCTTTCCACCATGGCGCTCGACCTATACAACGAGCTCGAGAAACGCCGATCCCGCAGCGCCTCTCTGGGCGACCTCGAAGACCCCGACGGCTTCGATTGGGATGAAGATGACGAAGGACTCGACGAACTAGATCCCCTCACGCGACATAAGGAAGATCCTCCGCCACGTCGGAGACAACAAGCGACGAGACCTTTCTTGCGCCGTGGGGAGTCTCTACAAGATGCGTCGCTAAGGAAACTTGATAGGCTGAAGAAGAGCAAGGCGCCGACAATAGTTGCGCTGCGCAAGGCTGTGCGCACTCCTGGACGCCAAGCATTGGTTGTGGCGCTACTGTTGTCGGTGCTGTTATTGGCAAGTGTTTCCGGGGGTGGCTATTGGGTGTACAAGAAGTCAGGAACATATGATGGTTATTCTGAGCCATGGTATCCAACGCCGAAGGGAGGGAGTGTGAACAGCTGGGCCGACTCATACGGAAAAGCACAGGCGATGGTGGAGAAGATGAGCCTCCTTGAGAAAGTGAATATCACCACTGGTTCTGGCTGGATGACCCAGGCGTGTGTTGGATCGACGTCTCCGGGTATTGCTAGTGGCTTCCCAGCACTTTGTCTGCAGGACGGTCCATTGGGAATCAGATTTGCCGATCACATCACAGCCACACCGGCGGGCATCACGACTGGTGAGAAAATTGTCCTGTGACAGGTATGTTGTGCTAACTGTTGCTTGCAAGGTGCCACCTTCAATAAGGATTTGATGTATAAGCGAGGTCGTCTCCTGGGTCTGGAATACCGTAGCAAAGGAGTCAACGTGATGCTAGGGCCCGCAGTGGGCGCCCTAGGCAAGCAGCCTGCAGGAGGCCGCAATTGGGAGGGCAGGTCTATCCAGAAACTCAAAACCCCCTACATATCTAATGCCGACTCATTTCTAGGCTTTGGATCCGATCCAGTCTTACAAGGCATCGCAGGTGCACAAACCGTCAAGGGTGTGCAAGAGGAGGGTAAGTCATGCTGAATATCACTCTCGAGCCTCAACTCGAAACCATTCGCTTCGTCCCTCAGCTGACCGTCATTATTAGGCGTCATTGCCACTATTAAGCATTTTGTTGCAAATGAACAAGTGCGTCACGAGGAATACAGCTGAACCCTCAAAACAGAGTTGTTCTTCGCTGCATCTTTGTAGCTAACCAGACGAGCAGGAGCACTACCGCCAATCGTTCGAATGGGGACTACCAAATGCGATCTCATCCAATGTGGATGACAGAACACTTCATGAGGTCTACGCATGGCCTTTCGCTGTAAGTTGTTTGTTTAAGCGAACAGCTGTCAGATCGGAAACCAATAGGCTAATCCATGACATAATCAAGGACGCGGTTCGGGCTGGAGTAGGATCAGTCATGTGCAGCTATAACCAGTTGAACAACAGTTACGCGTGAGGCATGTCTGCTTTGATACACTCGAATCATACTAAGGTTGTGTAGTTGCCAAAACAGCAAACTCATCAACGGTATACTCAAGGATGAATTAGGGTTCCAAGGTTTCATCCAATCAGGTATGACTCTCCTCTACTCGGCAATCTCCTGATACTGACTCTTCAGACTGGATGGCCCAACGAAGCGGTGTTGCAACTGCCCTAGCAGGTCTTGTAAGCAATTTTTTTAGCTCAACTCTGCATGCGGGACACGACTAACCTAACAAGGATATGAGCATGCCGGGAGATGGTAATACGATGGCCGATGGCAAGCCGGTCTGGGGTCATCATCTTACAACATCTGTCATGAATGGAAGCTTGCCATACGAACGTCTCGATGATATGGTAACACGCGTGGTCGCGGCTTGGTATCAACTTGGTCAAGACAAGTGGGAAGACTGGGATGGACCAAATTTCTCATCGTGGACTAACGACAAAGTTGGTCTAATCCACCCTGGAACCGACGACCCCACTCAGGGAGTCGTCAACAAATTCATCGACGCATCAAACACTGGCGACTATTCTCATCGTTCGCTGGTCCGTCGTGTTGCAGCTGAAGGTATTGTATTGTTGAAAAACGAGAACTCTTTCTTGCCGCTCAGTCGACGTGGCTGGTCTCAGTCAGCAGAAGGTGAAGACCGCAAATGCCGCATCGCTGTCATTGGTGAAGACGCTGTCCTCGACAAGGGTGGACCGAACGTCTGTCCCGACCGTGGATGCAACAAGGGTACTTTAGGCCAAGGCTGGGGCAGTGGTGCCGTCGAGTATCCATACCTCATCAGTCCGCTCGAAGCGATCCAGCATTCTCTGTACGAGAAGGACGTCGAACTTTCGATATACCCCACGAACGACTTGCCATCCAAGACCGACCGCTCGAACCTTGAGCAGCAAGATATTTGCTTGGTCTTCGCAAATGCTGATGCCGGAGAAGGTAATAAAAGTACCTGGCATTCCCAGTATCCCAAGCTAAATGCAAAGAAGAAGTGCTAATTCCTTTTGACAGGATTCCGCTCGACCGAGGATGCTAAAGGTGACCGGAATGACCTGTTCCTGCAGAAGGGTGGCCAGAAACTTGTGGAAGATGCTGCAAACGTATGCGGTGGTCCTGTCGTCGTTGTGATTCATGCTGTAGGGCCTGTGATTGTAGAGTCCTTCGCAGACCATCCCAATGTTGCAGCAATCCTGCAGTGAGTTTCGAGTTGTCACTCGAAGCTTTTGATAATACTGATAGTCTCTAGTGCTCACCTCCCGGGACAAGAGTCCGGTCGCGCTTTCCAAGGTAAGTGAGAGTGATGGGTTCTATAGCAGCACTTTCTAAATTCCCGTCAGATGTTCTCCTAGGGGACGTCAACCCCTCTGGACATCTTCCATACACCATCGGCAAGTCACTGCAAGACTACGGTCCTGGAGCACAAATTCAATATTATCCAAATGGTGTCATTCCTCAGCAGAATTTCGATGAACGTCTTCTCATAGACTACCGGTGGTTCGATACACAAAACATCACCCCACGTTATCCTTTCGGGCACGGTCTTTCATACACCACCTTCTCCCTCGAAGATCTCAAGATTACGCCCACCTCGAACAGACGACCTGCTGCTCTGCCCGCCAGACGTCCTGTCAATGAGGTCGAACCACCAACATACCAATCCAAGCTCCCCAATCCTCGTGACCTCCTCTTCCCAGCTGGCTGGCGCAAATTGAAGAAATACATCTATCCCTACATCACCTCCGTCGAGGACGTGATCCCCAAAGGAGAATATCCCTACCCAGATATGACTCCCCGTGAACTATCACAAGCCGGCGGTGGCGAGGGCGGCAACCCCTCATTGTACGACGTCCTCGCCACAGTGGAGGTCACCATCGTCAACACCGGCGAGCGCGACGGCCAGGCCGTGCCCCAACTATACATTGCCTTTCCCCAAGACTTCTACGAAGACATCGACGCCACCATGACGCACCACAACAGCGACCCCGAACACGATGACTACGGCGTCTTCGAGTCCCTGGAGCGCGACAGCCCCACCGCCGACGCGCCTGCCTCAACCCGTGAACACATCGCGTTTCCGCCACTAGTGCTGCGTGCTTTTGAGAAGGTGCACACATACTCTGCGCCTTCCAAGGCACGCTTGCGTCGTGCGGATGCTCAAGGGAGACGGGACGGCGCGGGCATTGCGGGGGATAGGCAGACTGTGACGTTTGAGCTGACGAGAAGGGACCTGAGCTATTGGAGTGTGAGAAGGCAGAACTGGGTGGTCCCGCAGATGGGGAGTTTTGGGGTTAAGGTGGGACTGAGTAGCAGGGATATCAGGGTCGAGGGGACGTTGTGGTAGATGTGGTGGGCAGGTTGTGATATGTGTGGATATGTATAGGGATCTTGTAGGGTTTTGAGGTGGGTTGTATACGGAAGGAACTATATTTATGTGGATTGTAGATAGGACGGGCAGATTATATATTGTTCATTGTCTATATACGGCGAGGCGCTCGCTTGGATAATCTTCAACTTTTTGTACAGAAGAGATGGAGGCATTTCAGAATCTTTATGGCACTCTTCACGCCTCAGTCGCCCTCAAGGTCAGTCATCCAATGTGAAGCCTTCTAACTACCTGATTCAACAGTCGCTCTGGTCCAGATAGTACCCTTGGCATTTCATCACTCGATTATACTCCGCCGCGATTTCATAGTCAACACACAAATACACCTACTCACATACAAAACCACCCCGCCCACCCACAAACCTTCACAATCCCCACATGCATCACCATCGTCCCCACCTCAACGCCATAGCTTCTCGTCCCCTCACCGCCGTCCCACACCGCAAGCATCACCAACGGCACGAGCAGCCAAATCCTCACCGCCTGTGGCGCGCAGATCGACCAGCATAGCCATATCTTGAAACAGAGCAGTGCAGCACGCAGTGGCCATGGTGGATGGTTCCGCGTCAGCAGGTGCGAGGTACGCACCCAGAAGGACCGGGGTGGCGGTGGTGGTGCGGGTAGGAGGCGGGGCGGAGCGGTGTAGGAAGGACGTCTCGACCTGGGAGGCACCTCAATCAACGGTGTGGTAATCGTGGGCGTGCGTGCGGAGAGGGTCATGAGTGTTCTGTCGGTTGGTTGTCGAGTTACTAGGGCAGAAGGACGTCGGCGTACATCTCCTGCTGACGTCGACTCCGCAGATGCCGAAACACCCGGGATACTCCAAGGGCGCAGTGACTCTTTCCTCTCCGTAGTCGGCGATGTAGGCAACCCAGCTGACGAAGCATGCTCATACAGTGGCGTTCCCGCTCGAATGCTCTGTAATATCTCATCTGTATTGGGTCTGTTTTCCGGGTCAGATGACAACAAGATGCTCAGAAAGCGGTATAGCTTGTCAGGCAGATCCGGACGAGCGCGCTTGTCCGCGCCCAGGCCAGGCCAAGCTGAGATTTCGGCGCGGAGTTTGTCAATGTCGTCGTTCTCCTCGGTGAGGACATCGGCGTTGTTGTAAGGCAGGCGGCTGAAGCACATAAGGTGGACGATCAGGCCGAGGGAAAAGACATCGGATTTGGCGGTGAATTGGCCGAGATGACCTGTGCTACTGAGTTTTAGGACTTCGGGAGCGCAGAAAGAGATGGTGCCTGCATAGTTGGGTTAGCGCATGTTGCAATAAGTGACGTGTAAAGTCGAATGACATGATGACAGGCATTAGTCGAAGATATTTACCTGTATTACCAGTAGACTTTCGCGAATTGTTCACGTCCTGCATCTCACCAAAATCACTAACAAGCACTCGAATGTGATCTCCAGTCTTATGCAACAAGCAATTACTTGGCTTCAGGTCCCGGTGCACATAGCCACTTCGGTGTAGATAGTTCAAGCCGGAAGTAATATCTCTGAAGAATGCAAAGATCTCCTCGAAAGACAAATGCCTGGCACTTCGAAGAGGCTTCAGATCCGGACGATCACCTCTCGAAGCACGACGTGCTCGATTCTTCATTTGTTCTTTCGTGATTGTCTCATTCAGGCCAAACATATAGTCATGCAGGTCGCCAGAGTTGCAGTACTGCTGTAGTATGAATGCACAAGGTACAGCCGGGGCAAAGGTGCTGATCTGCATATTCTCGAGCCAGACGTGGTTGTACTTGACGAGATTCTTGTGTGATAGATTCTGCAACAGTTGCACTTCCAGGAGCACCTTGCGAAGCCACTCGGCATTATCGCCAACCGGAACACGCTTACATGCGAATTGGCCTAAATCGACATCGTTGATCATGTGTCGCACAAGCAAGACTACACCATTCCCACCGCGACCGAGTTCACGATCCTCAACGAAGAAGGTCTTGAAGTATCCTTGAGAGAACGACTCAATGGGAATCTGCTGAGTGGACGACCTTGTGGCTCTAGGTGAAGGTGTCGTACTGCCACCCGAAGCACGATGAACCACACCGCCGGCCGTCAATCGGCGTTGTGGTGATGGCGATCGTGAGGGCACTGCTGAAGCAAGTCGACTACGCTCAAGCAGTTGGAAGTACTCGGCATTCATGTAATAGTCGTCTTGACCAGTCCCATGATTCGCGGTTCTTGTCCCATCGTTGGTGAAAGTGTCAAATGGGCGCTGGCAGGTGGGACAGCGATCAGGGACAGTCTCATCGTCGCTTGAAGAGCTTACTGAGCCAAGCTCGATCGATTGCGCGTCCTCATTATAGCGGACAACAGTGTTTCCACGCCTGAGAACGACCTCTCGAGGCTGTGAAGCATACGGCACCAGGCGAAGATCACCTTCATCACTCATATTGCCAGCGCTTGGGCGAAGCTGCGTGGTCAAGATTTATCATGATAGTGGCAAGCAGCTTTTGTTTGTCTTGCACGCAAGATTGTTGTTGTCGTGTGATGTGATGATCGGTGTTGAAGGTCGGCTTGAATGTCGTCGAGTCCTGCTGCTACCAGGGAAGGGACGGGTAGTCACCTGTGATGACTTGCCACCGACAAAGCGTGGCAAGACACAAGCTTGGTTGGGTGAGGTGGTCATTTGCGCATGGAAGAGTTATGGAGGGGAAATATGCATTGCAGTGAATTACGGATGCTACCTACACTACACAAGCGTCCTCCTCCTCTTATTTCCACTGGCAGCCACAGGTGCGGACAACTCATCAATACTTTCATCGCCGTCCTTAGCTCCATCCTCGTCTGCCTCCCTGTCCAGCTTTGACTCACTTTCGCCCTCCACAGATCTCCTCACCTTCCCCTTGATACTCTTCTCCACCATACTAAGTTCACCGACCTCCTTCTCCGTCGCTCTCCACGCTGCCACTGCCGACTCCACACTCTCGAACATTTCCCTAGTATCGTGCACAACACCACCGTTGCCGGGATTGAACATGACAGCATTCCCGAACATGCGACACAATTCCTGCTCAAGCTGGGCACCGTTGACGATGCCCAACGGCGGCACGAGAGCCGGGCTCCATGGAAGTCGCACAAGTCCACTTGCATTCGCACCCGTGGAGCTACCACTTGGCGTAGACGCTCCAGTAGGCGTCCCGACACCAGCGGCAGGACTGTCCGTACCAAGCGTCATACCCGCTGTGGCAGCTGCGACAGCACGCGACCCGGCCACTATAGCCGCGCGAATAGACTTTAGATCTTGTGGCCTGCGGATGATATCAGTATAGCCTTCCGCATCTTTCAGTCTGACAGGATTAGCAAAGATAGAGGCGTGCTTGTGAGAGGTGATGTTGTTCATTATGGGTGCGGTCATTCTTTGGAAGTTGCGGGATGCGAGGATAGTGAGTGGTTCATCACTGTCGAGGGGAGCGAAGAGAGATTGGTCGAGGGGCGCTGGTGATGGCGAAGGCTTGGTAGTGAGGTCAGAGAGCATAGAGGACTGCTCGCGCTTGCGCTTTTTGGTCGCGGCTGCGGTCATGGCGACGGTGCTCAGTCCACCACGACCACGACCTCGTCCCCGTCCACGTCCTGATACTGCGCGCGTGGGTGTTTCAGATATTTCGCTTGTGTCCTCAATAATGAAGGCTGGTGTAGCAGGATCATTGTCATCCCGATCGTTTGACGCTACACTCATGAAAGAAGGCTCATCCTGATGTGATGTCGTAGAATGACTTCTGGTTCTAGCGTCGTCCTTAGGCGATATCACAGCTGGTGTGTTGCTAGTATCTCGTGCGGGCCTTCCTCTCTTGGCAGGCACACCTTTTGATTGCGTTTGTTTCGTAGTTGTCCCTTGCTTCTTCGTTGTGCTACTCTTCGCGGACTTGCCAGTCGACTTTTGAATTGAACCTGGTGTCTGACCTTTGGCTGAAGGTGGAGGATGTTCTCGTTCAGGACTTAGTGATGGCTTCCGAATCACAGTCTGCGATCGTCGAAGAGCTGCACCAGCCTTCCAACCGGTATTACTGCCAGGGCTATAGAATGCGGTACCATTTTGCGCTGCGAACTGGCCGGGCCTGATAGGTGTAGTCCGAGCAGATCCACCTCTTGGCGCAAAGGTGTTCTCAACAAGATGTTGCGGCCAGGGGCGAGGTTCTGACATGGCAAACTGTTGGGAATGAGGCAAGTTTCGACCCATTGTTGGTGTTGCGTTCGATCGCGGCATTTGCTGATAAGCCATGTTCTGGGGCATCTGAGGTACTTGAACCTGGAAAGGAGGAAGCATGACGCCACCACGATGATTTGGCGGCTGATAAGTGGGCGTTTGCCGTGAACCATATTGAGCTCCGGCGGGCGCCTGGAAGGAAGACCTAGATTGCTGCAATGCAGGCGTAGTGACTGGTTGTAGCGGAAGAGAAGGGCGACGCATCTGCTCTGGGGATGGTAGCCGCCGCGGTTGAGCAGACATTGCAGCCGATCTGTTATATACAGGGCTTCCAACAGGGCTCCAATGAGATGACGATTGATGTTGTGGCGCCATAGCCGGGATGGGAGGAAGGATTGGAGGATTGAAAACAGACTGCCCATTGAAAAAAGTTGGCGATCCTCCAATATGCGGACGAACAGGTTGAGTATATGAGACCTGCTGAGAATCTGCTTGTGCATAAGATGCAGGGTATTGGGATGCTGCACCGAGAGGGTATGTTGTTTGAGCTCCTGGACTGGCGGGACCTGGTGCCATACCATTTGGTGCACCTCGGGAAGGCGACCTTGACATGTCCATAGGTGGAAGCACTCTGGGCTCTGGATTGAGTAGGGAATCAATCTTGAGTTCTGGTGCTCTTGGTTCCGAGACTGGTCGAGTGACTGTAGCATCTTGCTGTTGTGAAGACTGATGTACTGCCGGGTGACCTAACTTTGGAGGTGATAGGTGTGATGACTTCTCCGGTGATTTGCGCCCACTTTGCAGGCCGTCTGGCTGATACACCCTAGCGGAGCCTTGAGTCAATTCGGTAGAGTTTATGTCTTCCGAGGGGTTTAACAGGCCACCTGCTTTCTGTTGTGCATCCTGCTGCCGTGCTAGGACTTCTCGCGCCTCGATGTCCAGGGCACCATCTTCTCGGACCACAGCTTCGTGCCCAGTCGCTCCCTGCACCTCGTTCATATCTATGTCAACCTTCCGCAATTCAGCCTCATTCACCTCTGACTTTCGCATGCTTGCCATGAGCTTGTCATAGCGTTGTTCCTCGGCCTGTATTTCACGGAACGCATGATCTTTGTATGATAAATACAGCTTGTCGACCAGCTGCGGTATGAGTTGGGCATGTTCATCAGCATCTTCAATCTTAGATAGCTGCGGGCTGTTCGGTTCCTCTGTAATCTTGATACTGCCATTCCCATTCTGTGCCGCATCGTCCCTGAGCGCATTACGCAGGTGTTCTTTCGCTTCAGCTTTCAATAGCTGCAGGAAGAGTGCTTTCAGCGCATCTGCGTCCAGTCTTCCGTTGTCGTACTCCACCGCGCTCTTCACAATCACGCTGTGACGCAGATCCTCCGATATCTTCTCGAATGGCGCATTTGCAACTCCATATTGGGCGACAGATTGACACAATAATAGCGACTCCAAAGGCGTGAAATGTGGTGGAGATGCGACGGTGGTCATCCCACGGTGTGTCGCACGACTTTCGATATAAAGCGAAGAGTCGAGGAATGGCATAAGAAGTCGACAAAACCGGAGCTCGAGAATATCTAGGTCGACCAGCTAAGGTGTCCTAGATCGAACTTTTCTTCGGGCTCGTCCTCCTTGAGTAGGTCGCTCAATGTTTTAGGCTGTCGTCGTGGACGTCGTCGTCGCTGTCGTTTGTCCTTTGAATGCTCACTTTCTCCCCTTTACGCGAACGATTATCGTACCATGGTTCTTGACCTACCTTATCCGTATCGATAAAGTGCCAGTACGTACGTCACCTCATTGCTTCATTGACCATCCTCCCATCCCTGGTCGGATGTTGGCAGCATCCAACCCGACTATCAGACAACTCCTCTGCTCTATCCAAGACGCTATAGCCTCTATTGAATATACCGCAACGACACTTCACCTTTTCAGAAATCAATATTGACCTCATCATCCCTAACACAATGTCTAACCCTGTGCAACCCCGGTCTAGTGGAGGCGATCGTCCTGATGCGTTAGTACATCACTATGCTGTCATTATCTAGCAGCTGATAATCTCTCCAGTTTAGCACGGAACTTCTCGGCACAGCTAAAGTCTGACTTCAACCTCGAAGGAGACCTGCCAAGACTCTCATCTCATCTCGAAGAACAGAAGCACGCCATAGTCACCCAACGACAAGAGCTACATCGTCTCGAAGCTCAACTGGAAGAAACTGAAGAGGCATTAGCTCAAGCAGGGATTGCTCCAGGACTATCGACTGCGATGCACACACAAGGTTCTAGACAAGCCAACCAGGGCTTTCAGAACTCGGGTGGTCTGGGTGGAGCTGCTGGAGGAAATGACGTGCAAAGAATGGCAAATGATGTCTATACCGAGGGCGACTACCAGGGCGACTCTTCTATCAGACGCTTGGGCGGTGAGGGCTTCTCTATGAGGGACACCGAGACTCCTCAACAGAACAGCCCCTCGACGTATGGTGCAGGGTATCAACAGTCGTCCGGCACCCAGCCAGATCTGAACCAAGCTGGCTCTGGATCCGCGCATCGCGGTTAGTCAAGAAGTACAGGAGGAGAAGTCGAGACTGATAACTGGATAAGGACATCCTGAATCTAACCGCCATGAGTCTCATGACACTGAGCCCATGTCGAAACGTATCTTGGAACAGTCAGACGATACGCCAGTCAGTCCAGTAGCTACTGGATACCAACAATTCGAGTTCTCGAGACCAATCAAGGGCAGTGTTTTGGGTAGCCATACTATGAACTCTGCGAACACCTTTACGCCTCACGAACAACAAACATCTCGGGCAACAACAACGTCATCTAATGGTACAGCAGGAGGATTTGGCAATTTGCAAGGTCAGCAGCAAGTCGGCAATGGTAGTACAATGGTGCAACCTGCGGTCGAAAATGTGCATCACCAACAGATACAAACTACGCGCAACAATACTGAGAGCGATACAGTGGTTGGAATCACGAATTACCACGTAGCTCCGGATAGTGTGGAGGTGCCATACAGGCCAACAGGCTCATTCTAATAAAGTTCCACAGTGAGCGGAGATGTATATAGCGGATAATGAATCACATTGATCATGCTTAGCCTCCACGATGCGTCCTCGTATCTCGACCAGTTCGAAATCTTGCTGATCTCACGAGACAGTTTGTAGCAGGTACGGTACTTTCACTGTCATTACAACAGAGTGATCAAGTTTGTCTACGGCGCGCGCAGAAGAAACATTTGCTACTCTTAATATGGCTCGCCAACATCCGTTACTTGGGTTCACGGGTATCGAGAGGACGACTTCCTGCCAGAGCAAGGTTACCAATATTCTCCTTGGTCAAGGAGCTCCGCTGCCCGATACTTGCTGACTGTAAGGAGGATTATGGTCGTCAACTCGGGTTCGATGACCTAGCATCGCGACAGTCTAGCTGCTGGATCTTGAGGGTAGATCTGGAGGACGGCAGAGTCAAATCACCTTGCTTTGCTGTCAGATGTATGTATGTAATTCAGCTCACTGATAGAGCTCTCGGAACCAACCACTGATCAGCATAGCAGCACCGTCGCAAATGTCTGCAAGTGGGTTCATCGATACGATACGCTGTATCTGAGAAACAGGTAGAAACCCCGATGGAGGTCGAATATCTCGGCAACATCACTCACTACCTCTCGAGATCGCTTCCGTCCCCGAGCAGTACATGCTCACTTACAGGTGACGCGTCGTTATCCTTCTGCCTCCTCTCTTCCATCTCCGCCAAGAGCGGTTCAGCACTTTCCGCCACCACCGGTGCCGCAAAGCTGACCACTTCTCTCGTGATCGGAACAGTGCTCGTCTCGCCGACCCAATCACCCTTACCCTCTCCCTGCAACACTATGCGCTGCAACTGCATCGCACCATCCAGGATCCACCTCTCCCTCCCAATCGACCCCTTCTTCCACCTCGCTCTCCACCGCTGCGCCGCAATCGGCACGATATGCCCTGCCAACAACAGCAGTCCCCCAAGCCCAAAGTTCATCGCCAGGCCTAAAACACTAAACGTCGTATACTCTGCACTCCTGACCTTCTGACTGCCGCAAAACGCTTGCGCCGCCGTGGCCTCCTTCGGAAACGGCATCCACGTAGCCAACAACGCCGGATCGCTCGGCCGGCGGTAATTCGTGATGAAATTCCTCTGCAGTTGCGCCAGACCGATAGCGAACCAGTTGGCAGCCTCAATCGCCCATTGGTTGGATGGCAGAGAACGGGACCAGTAGAGCTCGCCGAGGGAGATGTAGTTGGCGGCGATGAGGGATTTGGAGCCGAGTTGGTCGACGACGGCCCATTGGGTGGATTGGGCGGCGGCGTCGAGGAGGATTAGGGCGGTCGTTGTTTGGACGGGATTGAGAGCGATGGAGGAGAGGGCGGGCATGGGTGTGCCGAAGTAGTAGGAGTAGAAGCCGCCGCTGAGGTACCAGGTGTCGGGGTCAGTGCAGAGGGGTGGGGTTGTGTTGGGGTTGCTGAAGAGCGTTAGCACGCTGATAGAAGGGATGGTTGGAGCAACTACTTACCAGATCTGAATCTGTTCGGTGCATGCGAGGACTGAGCCGGGGTTGCTGCTGAGATAGAGGGCTTGCTGTACTTGCTGGGTCCCTAGATCTGCGACTTCGATCTTTGGCTGTGTTGCGTTGAACCAGGTATCATTGACCATGTCTTCGTAGAAGCCACGATTCGCGAGAAAGATGAGTGACATCGGTTTGCTTGGATCTTGCATTATACTTGGGGAGGGCTGGTATTGCCAGCCTGTACTTCCGTTCTGGAGGTTCGAGGCTATCCTGTGGAGAAGAGTAAGTCATTAGTTGAGCAGTGCAAGTATGCTGCATTTCGTACATCAGATAGTAGGCGCTTTGAGAGCCAGTATAGGAGTCCGCACCATACAAAAAGGTTGTATTCTCGAATGGCAGACTCCCAGTAATTCCGAACCTCGTAGGCTGATACTGATTGGCTCCGTACGAGTAAACTGATACATTTCCGAAACCTTCCACTTCGCTGAAAGCATTGCTGGAATAACCTTCTGTCTTTAGAGGTGAACAGGTAGTAATCTTCCTGAAAGAGACACGATTCTTTTGCGGTTGATTGAGGCCGAGATCATGATGTGAATCTAGATAGCCAGTATCAAGTCGGAGGATTTCACTGTCAGGCACTGAACATGCTTCCACAAATGGGCATGTATTGTTCATGCTTGCAGTATAATTGAGAGCCGCTGTTGAGTAGCCGTTACACGAGAGATGTGAAGGATCAGCAGTGACTTGCTCAAGATCCAGGTCCAGCGGATTGACATAGCACTGAGAAGCATAGGCATTGCTCAACGACATCTGTACACCATTTTCAAAGTCCGACACTAGCTCAGCGACTAGCTGTTGGACTCCGGTGCCATTATTTGATTGGTTCAATCCGCAGTCACCACCAACAAGAAGAACATCCCCTGTCGAGGCAATACGCGCAGAGAATATGCCAGCAGTTGCAAAGGCAAAACTCACAAGGATAGGTCCGACCGCAAGTAGGAGAAGTCTGGCTACAGCATGGCAAGACTTCTTTCTCCACGCCCAAGCTATTGTCACAGTAGCTGTGAGGACGTTGGTAGCTGTTGCAGAGTTACGCAGTGCAACTTGAGATTGATGAAAAAGCGCATCTCGAGCTTCTCGAGTACTGCGACACTGATGGATGATGAAAGCAAGGAGTGACCAAGCAGCAAAGCCAACCCACAGGTCAAAAGTAGCCACGAAGGCAATCAGGTAGCGTCCATGAGTGGTGGCGATGGTGATGCGATCACCGACGATGGAGTTGTAGGATTGATCTGTCCATCGACCGGTGTAGACTTGTTGAGACATGCTGCAACCTTAGACCGAGCATTATAGCCGGTCATATCGATCTATAGGGTGACGCTACAGTTATGAGATTGGTCTCGCCCATCACAAGCTAGCGATGCCACAGTCGTAAGACGAGGCTGCGAGTGCAATATGTAGTCGGGTGGCGCCCACGAGGCTCCGTCGATAATTTAGCATCGCGCCAACGCCATAGCAAGAAGGCCATGTTCGAGCAATGCTAGATCCTGTATCCTTGTCGCTAGATGTCAGTACTGCAGTGTAGCAGTCTTGACGTGTTGTCTTGGTTGGTGGACAGTCGTCTTCAAAGTCCGCTGGCGCTCCCGCATCACAGCCTCTCCGCTGCACCTCAGCCTCAGCCTCGTTTCAGACCTAGATTTAGTTCAGCATCCGAGTAAGGAAATAGGCACGATCCGGATACTCTAGATACTCTACTCTACACCTAGTCGACAGTGACACAATGGCAGATGATACAAAGACGATGCCTTCGCCCACTATGTATTGTAGAATATCGTTGATCAGGTCTCGCTCACCATCATGCCGTCCTGCAACTATGCTAAGGTTACCGCCGTCCTCACTGCCATGCTGCCTCTGGGCGCAGTCTCTGCTGCCACTTACCAGAACACAACGAGCAGTCTTCGCACCCCATCGAATGTCCTTTCCGTCGGCGTGATCCCATTCGACACGGTATCTCTTTCAAGTAGCTCCTCATCGACGCCTGTCACGTCCAGCACCTTGATCACAATCACTACATCGTCGTCAACATCGGCTCTCGACGCGCAGTCCTCTTCATCGCTGTCTTCTCCTGGCGGGATCGCTCTCCGGCACAGCACGTCGGTTGCAAACCCTTTGCAATCAGGCGCCAGTGAAGGTGTCATTCCGTTCCAAACATCTTCATCCTCGATCTCGACAAGTGCGAGCACTGCCGCGATCATCAGTACTCTCGCTGTGGTGCCTTTTCAGACGACACCACCACCAACGTCGAACAGTACCACATCTACTCATCAAAGGAATCATAATCCTGGCGACAGCTGTACAGATTCGACTGCTGCTTCGACGTGTGTGGCACCCAATATAGAACCCTATGTGTCTGTGGTCCCGTTCTATGCGGTCACGACAACAGCTCTGAGCACTGTTGGAAGCACTACTCCGATCGCAGAAGGTCTAGAACAGGTTACGACTCCTGTGTCAATCATCCCAGCAAGTAAAATCACGACCAGTGTTGCCGAGACATCACCACCTTCGACCACGTCAAGTGTGAGCACTACTGGGTCAACAGCTATCAGTGATGAGCAGGTACAAACCGTCCAATTTCAAACGACATCACCATCGAGTACAAACATATCAACTCTGTCTGTTACCACTCAAGCCACCGATAGCGCTACTCCGGTAGCAGCGGCTCCAGAAATAATCTCGGCTCCTGTTTCACATATCCAGGCAAGCACGAGTACTTCCGAAAGCTCTCCCATCTCAAGCTCCAGCCTAAGTACCAGTACGCTCTCACCTATCCAGACACCAACGAGCACTCTAATCGCCAAGTCTTCAACAACTCTTGCACCGTCTTCCTCACAACGCAGCACCTCTTCGTCGAGTAAGCCCATTGATCAGACCTCTGCGTCAGCGGCACCGCTGGAATCGACATCATCCTCATCCACGAATACCGGTCGCGTGTCTGAACCGTCACAAGCTTCTCTCGTTCAAATACCCTTTTCAACGCCTGCAGCAAGTTCAGCTGCACCTGTCTTCGCTCCAGGACCGTCAACGTCGACCGCCTCGACGATAGCGTCCTTGATCGTTGTGCCTTTCAGCACCCCAGTATCCACACCGGCATCAACGCTGGTTCCAGCTCCAGTGCCGTCACCAACATCGCAGCAGCAACCGCATGACTCCGCTTTACCAAGCTCCGCTGGATCAGTTGGCGATACGGACCAGACACCTCCATCTCCAACACCTAAGCCGGATACTTCGACAAGTACGACAGAGTCGGCACCACCATCCAAGGCCTCAAATGCATCGGAAGGTAATGTGCCTCTTCGTGCACTGCCGACGACCACATCCCCGGTTTCGTCAGATACAGGCCCTCAAGCGCTCCCATCAACCCCAAGTATTGTGTCCGAGGCATCCGCACCAACAGTGTCTTTAGTCGTCGTACCATTCATAGGATCACCTTCGTCGACGCAGCAGCCAGGTCCGAACATAGAGCAAACTTCGACCTCAGCAGGATCTGGGCTAGGGTCACCCTCGCCAGCACGTGTGGGACTTGTAGGCAGTGAGGGTCAGACTTCTTCCGTTTCAGTGCCTCAATCCCCAGGCACATCTGGAAGTGGGGCGGCTCCGCATACGGGATCTGGATTGTCACTCGCAACATCAAGTGCGAGCATTGGAGGCGTGGCAGGGCAGACAACATCGCCCACACCTGTTATCGATGTGAATCCTACAGAGGCTGTTCCACCATTTCAAAGTGTGACCTCGAGCATAGGGCCAGCTCCACAGGTAGCAGGACCAACCAGCACTCCGGCATTAGAAGTGCCTGTTGGACCGCCGTCTTCTACATCACTATCTTTTGCAGCGTCAACACAGGGTGTTGTGCCATTCCACAGCGGCTCGAGCTCAGGAGTGGCTACGCCAGTACTGGGACCTGTGGGCTCTCAGGTGACTGGTGAACCTGCTGGGCTTCCACCTTCTGGCACCGCAGGCGTTAGTGGTAATTCACCACCGTCATCGTTTGGGAACACCGTCGGTGTGATACCTCTTCAAACGTCAAACCCAGAGCCGGGGTCAGGGTCCGGATCAAGCTCATCCGGGACAGGCTCATCAGGCTCGGACTCAGGATCAGATGAAGGATCAAATCCAGACTCAGGATCAGGAGGAGGATCGAATCCAGACTCAGGATCAGGTGGACGGTCAAGTCCAGACTCGGGTCTCTCAGGAAGCGGCTCATCTGGAACGGGATCCCCGGACTCGGGCTCCTCAGGATCAGGATCAGGATCCGGCTCAGGATCAAGCCAAAACTCAGGAACGGGCTCGACGGGAACGGGCTCGACGGGAACGGCCTCGTCCGGATTGGGTTCATCAGGAACAGGCTCCTCAACAAGCGGCTCATCAGGAACCGGCTCATCAGGAACGAGCTCCTCAGGGTCTTCAGGTTCAGCTTCAGTAACAATAGCAGTGGGCTCATCTGGCTCAGAATCAGCAGGATCGAGCCCAGAAGCAGGATCAAGTTCAGGTTCAACTCCGGGTTCAGATCCAACCACATACGGCGGAGGCCCACCTCTACCAACCACTATCCTCAGGACATCAGCTACATCTCAAAGCCGATCCTCAACCGAGATCTCCTACCCCGGTGCGCCCGCAAGTGCAGGCTCATCTCCCAGCGCTCCCAGTGGCGGCGTGTCTGGAACATCTCCTCAAGCGGGTGGTGGCAACCTCGGCACCAGCGCAAACTCTGGCACCGGTACAGCCAGACCTGGCATTCCTTTCAGCACAGGACCTGTTTCTTGCGGTGCAGATGGGACGGCGACAGTGAATATCTCGGTCTCGGTCTCGGTCTCGATCACAGTGACGGCTACAGCGACTGCCACGGGAAACGCAGCGGTATTCAGCGCGAGTAGTGGTGTGAGTGTGATTATGCCACGGGTTGGGTTGGCAGTAGTGTATGGAGCGGGTGTGCTCGTCCTGATGGCGGTCTGGTAGGGGGAGTTGCCAAGAAGGGGCAGTGGAGCGCTAGATGTTAGTGGCCGAGGCGCAGAGCTGCTTGCGAAGTCAGCAGAGTATGGCGAATAATTGTGATACACTCGATATACACGCAACAGATCAGAGATCATCCCGTCTCGTCTTTGAAAGAGCTGGGAGGGGAATTCTGCGCAATCGTCGGCCTTGTCGTTGTTGTCATTGTCATCGTAGCATTGTCTCGGAGCACTCTATCTATACTCTACCTTCTAGCATCTTAGCTCTCCTCCTTTCGAAGCCTCCCACCCAACAACGCCATCGCTAAATGAAGGAAAAAACCAAAGATTGCCGCACAGCAAAGCCACCGTCAGATTGCCGCGCACCCTTTCGACCGAACCAGTCTAACCTTCACCTTGTTCATTTCTTACTCGCCACCTCGCGCTTCAGTCCGAACCCATACCGAACCCAGAAGATAATCCCGAACAATCTATCACCAGGTTAGCATTCCCATGCACCATCCACCGCCAGGTCCACTCTCCCCCCTCAGCACTTACATGGCAAAAAGGTTAATCTTGAGATAGTTCAGAAGCGTCCCTAATTCCCATCTCGGCACCTCGTTTCCGACCTGAAACGCCTTCCGATACGCAATAAACTTCCTCGGATCGTCCGTAATGACTCCATCCAACCCCTGGCGTATGCACCAATCAAACGCCTTGTCCTCATTCGCCGTCCACGCATACACGGGACGATTCGCTGCTTTTGCGTCGGCAATCATGCGACGGCCCGAGGGGGACCAGAGCGCGGCGAGGAGAAGGTTGAAGGAGATGTGCGGCGTGGAGAGGAATTGGCGGGAGTAGGGGATGGAGAAGCCGATGTGCGTTATTGGGTAGAGGGGGAGGTGGGTGTGGGCGTGTGGGATGAAGCGGGCCTAATGAAAAGGTATCGTTAGTCGGTGAAGATATGTATGGTGATATTGCGACACTTACGGCCCAGCAACCAAGAATGATTCGGTCGTGCCATTTCGTGCCTGGTGCAGAGGGGGTTTTGGCTAGGGCTTCGGCAATCAGGCGCATGATTTGGTCGGGGTTGTTCGATAGCTGGTCACTGATCAGTGTCTCGTCCTTCCTCGCCTGCCCGTCCCAGACGCACCTTGATATCCAACAACACCCAGATATGCGCAGTCTCAGGCTGACTCAGATACTCCAGAAACTCGTCCAATCGCGGCATCCCGACATGCGGTTCTCGCAGCGTCCGCGCTTCACTCAGCTCTTTCCAGTCGCAGTCTGCAATCTTCTTGTCCACGCCGAAACATCGTTGTAGCGTGGGGTCCTGTAACACCGTGTCAGGGAGCGTGTCCTGTGCTCTTCGACCCAGACGAGCGTACGTGCGAAATCACTACGACGCCATCTTTCGTAATGTGTACGTCCGTTTCCAACGCATCGACTCCGTCCGCCACTGCGCCCTTGAAGGCCACCATTGTGTTTTCCGGGAAGGAGATCTTGGAGCCTCGGTGCGCGATTGCTTGCGGGAGTTTGTTCTTCTTTGCGCGTGTGAAGTCGGCTGGAGGAGTGTTAGTCGCGTCCTGTCATCTCGCTTGGTCTGTCTTCAAGATATACCTGAAGGGATTATCGCATCGGCAGGGAGTGCAGGTCGATCTGCAAGCATCTCCATGACGGGTCGAGAGAACATTGGCGGTGCTCCTATCCTCTGGAGCGCCTTCAGTGTGTAGTCCATTCTCCTTCGTATTCCTGACAACAGCAGCTTTGCCGGAGAAGCCGTATTGTAAGGGCTGTGCCTTGATGATGGGAAAGTGATAGTTGATGAGGGGTGTTCCGACCGCAGACGGGACAAGAGACGTTCATTCGATGGTGGAGATACAAATCCAGACCAAACACGAGACCGAGCTGGAGATGACGAATCGCAGTTTGCTAAGACTCTTCAAACGGGATGAAACGTGCCTCAACCTTGTCCAAATCCATCCAATTCCATCGACCTGCGCCGGCCCGCCTGATCCATGGATCTGGGGATTTATAGTTTTTATGCTTATGTGCTGATCTCTTCCCGTCTGATCCTTGTCACTTCCCGGTCTCGGTGGCAGCTGAAACTCCACTTTTGCAACATCGCTCTCCTACTCACATCTACATGTGTTGGCGCTCGCCGAGATCATGGTTTAATCATCCGAGGAATGATAAACTGATGTGCTTATTTCAGGAGACGCGTCGTGGCACGTCCACGATGAGAAGTGATACGAGCGAGAGGCAAAGATAAGCGAAATGGTAGCCGCGAGATATCAGTATCGATGGTAGTTGGTACATCGATACATTAATACATAGACACGCGCAGCTAACAGGTGACAACTCCAGCTGTTCAAATTTTGCACAACCCAATCAATATACTGTACTCAATCGCGGACGATCTGAGATGAGAGCTTCGGCGTATGGTGGCGGACATTGTGATTGTTGTTGGGAGGATGGTGTCTGAAAGTTGAGTGCGGATACAACTTGCTGGAACAGTTGCTTGTTGCTTTTCGCTGGAGAGACCGAAGCGTCCTGCAACCTCTTTTATACGTCGAGCTACCCTCGAGTACGCAGGACTTTTGAGCTACATTGTTATGACAAGTGGCGATCAGATGATAGTCAGGAGCTTCAAGGTGTAAGTACTCTCCAGATACAGTAAAAGGTAGGGTTGAGTGACTTGGCACTGCGAGGACCGAAATATGTAGCTTCAGGTAGGGATGTCACTGAGTGAAGAAGCCGACTCAGAACATGGGTGCAGTTCAGCTTGTCAAAGGCACGGGAATATAGTACACCTCCGAGTGGCAGGCTTTGCTTACTCTTGGCACCTCTCGTGAGACCCAACACCAAAGTCTTGCACATACAGCTTCATAGCCAGCCACGAGGTGGTCGGCTAACCGTTCAACTCATGTCACTCCGCTGACGTCCAATCGAAGTTTCAGCTTCCTGCCAAGGAGGAGCACTAGCAGGCGTCACTCAATAAGTGGCTGAAGCTCAACATCATATGAGTGTAGCTTTCGTACGTATCGTCAGACTGGAATCGCCGCTGCTTACATTGCAAGGAAGAGGTCAAGGATCGACCTGCGACCAGCGGACTCGATATCAATATATGTTTATGTGATCCGCGCACAGATCAACAGATCATCAGTCTCCCGCATGCCCCGCCGAGCTTAAGTGCTTTTAGAGATTAGCTTCGCATGCACGATATCCATAAATCCGGGAAGGTCCGTATCTGGCCCATCTTTGGGCCAGCAGAGACAGACATCTTTCGTCATCGATCATCCTATTGTGCGCGATCGCGAATCCTGGCTTTTACACTGCATTGTTCCTGGTCCTAAATACATCCAAAAGCACCTCCAAAACATACTACAATGCCAGGAGTCTTCTCGCCACGAGGCGGCCAGTTCTCAAACCTCACCGCTGCAGGCTTATTTGAGAAAAACAACGAGGACGAAGTCATCGCGAACGTCAACGACGACCTACCCACACCAGCAGTCCTCGCGCAATGCGACAATCTCCCAGTATACGATGCCTCGGGCACTGCAGTCTCCTTCGGCAGCCTGCATAAAGACAAAGGAAAGGGCAAGCAAGGGGACGATGCGCCGATGAAAGTCTTGATCATCTTCATTCGGCACTTTTACTGTGGCGTGAGTATGACCTCAAGTATACCCACTGACTGCTATGCGCAAACATACTGACCTGATTTCCTATCAGATGTGCCAACAATTCATCCGCGCGCTCTCCTCCGACCTCCCCGCCTCCGCCCTCGCCGCCAAATCCTCACCACCACGTATCAT
>Ga0268250_10000160_pt1 | contig 32190 bp, 18 predicted proteins | sample AgamicAsSfe_FD_200448 | JGI IMG/M metagenome (GOLD analysis project Ga0268250, IMG submission 200448) | Agave microbial communities from Guanajuato, Mexico - As.Sf.e (v2) (version 2) | ecosystem: Host-associated > Plants > Phyllosphere > Phylloplane/Leaf | place: Guanajuato, Mexico | collected...
CAGGCCCTCCTCAACACCATCCCTCCCCTCCCCTCCAACGCAGCCTTCTCCTCCTGATCCGCCAACACCTCATCCACCGGGATCCCCATCGCCCTAACAAGCCTAAGGTCCGCAGCCGTGCACTTCCCGTACATCTCGACCTGCTTTGTGAAGAACTGCTTGACGTAACCCAAGTCGCTGCGGAAGCGGGCTTCGCGGTGGCAACGCGCGGAGAGATATTCGATTTGCTTGACGAGGTAGCGTTGTTCGCCGCGGTGGCGGCGGGCGAGCTGGCTTAGGGCGGAGTCGTTATCGACGACCTTCTCTCCACTTTTAGCCTTACGACGGACGCTATTCTGCGCAGCGTGCAGCTGCTCAACCTCCATGGCGAGCCGGTCGTGCGCCGCTTGCAGCCTGATGAGTTCGCCCGCTTCATTTGCGCGTTGCTCACGGAGGCGCTTGAGCTGGGACCGGAGCTCGGATTCAGCATGTGATGCCTTGGACATGCGGGCGTCGCGCTGGCGGATCTGCAAAGCGAGGTCTTCGGCTTCGAGTTTGGCGTCTTTGAGCATTTCGTGTAGGTCGCGGCGCTCATCAGCGCTGGTGTCGTGGTCGGAGGGCTTCGAGCGCGTGGAATCGAGTTGAGATTCGAGGTTCTTGACTTTGGACTGAAGGCGGCTGGTGGCTTGTTCGACAGCGGTTGCGGAACGGGCGAGGGTTTCTTGCTTGGAAATGGCGTCGGCGAGGTCGAGCTCGAGATTCGCAATGTCTTCTTCGCGGGCCGCGAGTTTGCGGTCGTTTTCACGCTTTGCGTTGGCTAGGTCTGTCTTGGCTTGCCTTAGTTGCTGCTGGGCAGTGTCTCTGCTAGACTCTAAATCTGTCAAAGTCAATCGAAGCGTGTCCAGGTCAAGCTGTCTGTCTGCCAAAAGGTCTTCTAGCTTCTGCTTCTCTTCCCTAGCCTTATGGACCTGATCACGTAAGTCGTGCATCTTCTGTTGAAGCTGTCCCTTGGTGCCAGTAGATGCTCGAAGGTCAAATTGCAAAGTATCGTATTCGGCAAGGGCATCACTTGCAGCGGATTCGGCCCTGTTGAGTTGTCTCTGGAAGTCCTGTCGCTCCTTCTTCAGGGTGCTCACTTGCTCCCTAAGCTTCACGACTTCTTGTCTGAGTTCACGCTGAGAGACGGGCGTAGCAGTAGGAGTTGGTGATCCATTGCTTGTCACTTTGGTTGACTCCAGTTGTGCCTTGAGGTCCGTACGAGCCTTTTGTGCTGCTGAGAGCTCATGCTTGAGGTGATCGATGTCTTCGTCCATGCTAGTTTGCAGCACTTCGACTTCATCTTCCAGTGCTTGAATCTTGTCTTCAAGGACGACTATCTCATCCTGAGAGTCTTGAAGCTTCCTCCGCACGGATGATAGATCGGTCTTCGCACTCGAGAGTTGTCTCAACTGTTCCGCAGAAGCTTCATTGAGCTCATTGAGCTCTGACTGCAGTTCTGCCTTTTCCTCGGCATGATGTTGCTTTTCACTTGCCAAAGCTTTCCGCAAGTTGGCTTCACGACCAGAAAGATCACCCTCATTGGCTTGTAGGAGGTCGATAGTGCGCTGAAGACTTGCTGCATGGTCTTCAGCTTTGGTCTTCTGTAACTCCAAGGCACGCCTTTGTGAACTCCATTGACTTTGCGCCAGATCGTGATCAGTACGAAGAGCATTCTGTGCTGCCTTAGCATCCTGTAACTCTTTGCGAAGTGTTTCGAGCTCGACTTGTAATGCTCCCTCGACGTTGTTAGTCTTGCCGATCTTTATCAGCTTGTCGTTGAGATCCTTGATCTCGTCTTCAAGGTCATTGATTGTGTCTTGTAATCGTTGCTCGTGCTGCTCGTGCTCTCGTTGTTCTTGCTTGAGCGTCTCATCGGCTTCCTGCACACGAGCCTCTGTTGTCTTCAGCTTCTCCTGCAGCTGCCGCTCGAGGTCTTCTCTTTGATCCAGCTCATCCTGAAGATCGTTGATCTGCGTGTTGGCTTTCTCCAGAGCTTTTTGCTGAATGTTTGTTGTCGTGCTGCCATTGTCGTGTAGAGTTTGAAGTTCTTTCAATTGGCGTGTTTGTTGACTTTCCAGGTCTTTGATGCGTGTATCAGCTTGTCTTAGGTCGTCTTCAGCTTGTCGTATGTTGCTCTCGGCTTTGTCATGCTCGTCACGTAGACGATCTTCTAGCGCAGCCTATATATGTTAAACTTTGGACCCGAAGCAATACTACAGTTCACTCACAAATTCATCTTCGAACTCCTGGATTGCGCTTTCCTTGTCTCGGACCTCAGACTTCAGACCAGCAATCTCATCGTGAAGCTTTTCGGCATCCACATCACGTCCATTGGCTTCCTGCAGCTTTCGACGGGATGTGTGTATATCAGCCTCCAAGTCCTCGATCGATTTGTTTTTCTGGCGCAAGAGAGCACGGTGCTCTTCCTCGACCTCCTCACGAGCACGACGAGCATTCTGCACATCTGATTGCAATTCTTCGATAATTTGTGTCTTCTGGCGCAACTGAGAATTGTACTTGTTGTCCTCGTCATCCAGGCGTTGACGAGCAGATTGCACTTCACTCTCCAGATCCTCAATCGTCCTGGTCTTCTGGCGTAATTGGGTGCTATATTCTGATTCCACGCTTTCGAGTCGTTGTCTCATAACCACCACATTGTTAGCCGCATCCTCGTTCTTTGCAAGCTTGATCTGCAAATCTTCGAGCTGGTCGGCTTTGTCTGCGAGTTTCGCGTCTCGTGCCTGCAATTTCAGCTGTTGTTCCTTAGCAGCACTCTCCAGGTCATCTCTGAAGTCCGAAAGTTCTTTGCGAAGTTCTGCAATCTCCTCTTCTTTCTCACTCAAGGATTGTTGAAGACCATTGTCAGCATCTTTATTCTCGTGCAGCTTCTCAATCTCGTCGTCCTTCTCATCTAGCTCGCGGTCCTTTTCCCGTAGTTCTGCTTCCAGGTCACCGATGTCGTCCTGCAGCTTACCCACCTGCTCGTCGAGAGTTGTGCGGGAGACTGTGGACTGCTCAAGTGACTGTATTCTCGCATCTTTTTCCGTCGCCTCCCGTTTGAGCTGATCGAGTTCTTCCTTGGTAGCCTCATTCATGTGACGCCTCTTGACCTTCTCAGTGTAGTCTGCAAACTGTTTCTTATACTCTTCCAGGTCCTGCTGAGCTTTCTCCAAGGCTTTGCGGTTCTTCTTCAGGTCTGTCTGTAGTGTGATTTTGTCTACCTTGAGCTCCGTGTTCTCTTTGATGGCCGTTGCTGTGAAGTCCTTTCCACTCCTCTTCATCTGTTCTTCGAGAAAGTGTATCTTCAATTTGAGGCCGAAGTTTTCTTTGTCGATCTGCTCTAGTTTCTACAGGCGGTGTCAATAGATGATTGCGAGAAGATGTTGGACACGACATACCAATTCCTGTTCGCGCAACGTCGCAAGGTTGCCTCTATTCTCCAGCGGCCCATCACCTCCTCGTGCATGCAGAGCCACAGGGGTAGACAATACACTACTACTCGGCGCTGGTGCCTGTGGTGTCGCGCTCCCATCATCTGGACCCATCGGACTACCAGTATATTCCTCGCGCATCATCGAGCTGTTCAGTGGTAGAGCAGGACTGTCCATCACATAGCCAGCCTTCAAGCCTTTCGGTGTTGCAAGAGGTGTGTTTTCCTGATTGTACATCGACCTCTTGAACCTATTTGTCGCAGCGCTTTTCAGCAATGGTGTGAATTCGTTCTTCTGGACATTGCGGTGATTGTTAAAAGGCGCGCGATTTCCTCGCGGTGTTTGGAGCGCGTTGCCGGCGCGCATGGCTTTCATCTGCTTGATCAGGTCGTTGCCATCTTTGGAAGGCGAAGGGATCGAGTTCTCGGTGAGGTTGTCAAGGTCGCCCATGCTCATGCGAGTGTGGTCGACATGCTCCGTCCGCGGGGTCTCGATATATGGCATCGCCATCTTGAGCCAGCTATGAAGCTTCTAGTATCCGCTCTTTCAAGGCATCCAGGTCCAGAAGGTATACAGTGAGTAAGCGAGAGCAAATGATACTGTAAGGCTAAGTGTATACAGGCGTAGTATCAAAAGTCGTCTGAGTTGATCAATGTTGTTGACGATCCAAAACCTGTAAACATTGAAATGCGCCGCGTACCATGGTTGCTAGCAACCGGATTGCGACTCCGATCACGTGAGCATTTTTGCTTGCCACCGCCTTCACGCTTTTTGTGCTGGAATACTGGTTGCAATATAAGTATTGAGGTGAGTATTCATTGTCGTGTCTCTGAAAGGTGAAACAGCAGATACCGAATGCATCCGCAGGTGTAGAGCCAAGAAGCTGTCATCCAAGTGTCTTCTCACTACCCTACCAGATTATGACAAAGACGACACCACCACAAGCAAGATATCCAGATGTGCCCCGTCCAGGTGACCATGATTTCACTTCTTTCCCCAAGACGATAGCAGAAGATGTAGTTCACTACAGCATCCACGTCATCCCGGTTGATGCCTCAACAAGCACTTCAACCATCCGATCCAGACTCCTGCAGATCCAACGAGCAGCAAAAGACCTAACGAAGAAACTGCTTTCCGACTACATATGGCAACGTGAATCTTTCACCCTCGAGCTCAGTCAGCCATCAGCAGACCCGCAACAAACACTCCATCTCTTTGGCAAAACATCGTTCGGCGACTCGATCGAGGATGAGTGGTTAGTCGTGTACCTTCTCCGCGAGCTCAGCAAGCAGTTCGAAGACGCCTGGATCCGCGTCCACGACGCTGACGGCGAGTTCCTACTTGTCGAAGCCGCGAACGTGTTGCCGAAATGGCTGAACCCGGAGGTGGCTGAACATCGTGTCTGGCTACATCGCGGTATGCTACGGATTATACCACGACAGCCCAAAGGGACGCTCAGCAAGCTCACCAAGCCGGTCCCGAGAGAGCTCACACTCGATCAGGCTCTCACGTTCATCGGGGACACCCCAGAAGAGCTGATCCACTCCCCAATCGTGCAGGAGGAAGCATTTTTCCGCCTACGCAACTACCCCGACCAGATCAAGCTGTCCCTACACAGAGCGCGCGTCACCATTCCACGCAGCTTAGCATACATCCTCCACCGCTCGCCTACAACCATCAGTTCCGCAATCGAGGCATTCTACCTCCGCGACCCCATAGCTCTCCGTCCTCTACAAGCGAAAGATACGTCGAAACTGCGCTTCCCACCGAAGGACTTCGTCACCACTAGTGTGCGCTTCACACGGGTTGGGTACGCTCAGCTGAAGAGCCAGGAGTTCGACCCGCCACCGACATGGGCCAAGACGTGGCCGCGCACTGCTGATACTGCCGTGCTCACGCTTAGGGAGTCAGGCATGAAGCTCGCGTGTGCCTTCGAGATGCTCGTATCGGATCCCCAAAATCGCGACAAACGTGCTGTGCGCGAAATCGATGTGCTCCTCGAGGACATCGAGACAGGCGAGGACGAATTACCCACAGATGCTGAAGTGGCAAAGTGGCCGCAGGATGAAGACGTCGAGTCATGGCTCGATGTCAACTTTGAGGACTTTGAGCGCGAACTAGGCGGGAAGGAGGCTCGCGGTGGTAAGAGTGGCAAGAAGAATGATTTTGGATTCGGAGGTGATAAGTCTGCGCAGGAGAATTTGCGGAGGATGGTGGAGAAGTTTGAGAGTTTCCTTAATGATGATGGGGCGGGGGCGGAGGGGGCGGAAATGTCTGATGAGATGGAAGAGGAGGATGATGATGATGATGATGATGATGACGAGGACGAGGATAGTGAGGGAGAAGAGGAGTCTGGCGAGGACGAGCATGGTTCGTTTGATGAGGAGGAGTTTGAGAAGATGATGAGGCAGCAGATGATGGGCATTTCACTGGATCATGAGAGAGGACCTGGCATGTCGAGCAAAGGTCGGATCGTTGAGCTCGATAGTGATGAGGAGGAGGATGAGGAGGAGGGGCTGAAGAAAGTGATGGCAAGCATGGAGGCAGAATTGAAAGAGTCTGGCGCGCTGGATCTAGAAGTTCCGAACGAGAAGAAGCTGAAAGGGAAGGGGGATGATGGTGAGACTGATGGCTTTGACGATGAACAATATCGGTTAGCGAAGAACCTGCTTGAAGCTTTCAAGGGTCAAGCTGGCATGGCTGGACCGGCTGGGAATATCTTGAGCTCGCTGGGACTGCGATTACCTCGGGATGAGAGGGATGAGGAAGTCGATTGATCCTTATTAGCTTGTTACTTCGTTTGAAAGGAGAGCATTTTCTCAATCTGCTCAAGCCCTACGCAGTGCTCGTCTGAAGAATTCGTCCACGTTGTAACACGGCTCGACCTGTGCTTTTTCATTCGTAGCTCGAGACATACGCCTGTCCAAGTTGTAGCGCTTGCCGCCTTGTGCTGTCACGTTCAATCGCAATCCAATATCAAACATGATGAACTCAATGGTTCCGAGGGGGTTGTTTGTCAGGATCTGCAGGATGAGTGGCTCGAGCCTACCGATCGCTAACTCGACTGCAAGCTTCAGTGTTTCCCGCCAGGCAGCTTTGTCAGGTGCATCCATATTCGAAACATCGGCATATAGAATGTCGTAGCTTTCCATCTCAACGAGCATAGCGCGTAAGACCTCGATAAAGTTGTCGTCGTCTAGGTTCAATTTTTCACGGATGTTATCCACAGGCCATGCATCGACACCATCAGTGAAGTCCTCCAACCACTCATCGAAGACGTCAGGATTTTCGTTGCTCTGCCAGATTTTCCTCCGTTCGCGCAGTCTGTGGCTACGTCTTTGACCCGACTGCGCATCGGATTAGTGCTTCTGTAGAAGGCCCCTCCTCATGAAGGTTTGCGATTTCAATACCTCAACGTTTGTACGACTAGCTGAGTCAATATGGCGCCTCGTGCGCGGAGGCAGGCGTATCTCATCTTCAGACTCCTCTGCCGAATCGTCTTCGGTGTCATCTTCTGAGTCATCCTCAGAATCAGCTTCTGGAACATCCTCTGGATCATCTTCTGCATAGTTGACCACGGGGCGGACTCGCGCTTCTGATATATGGTCAATACGTCTGAGAACTATATCAACGCCATGGACATACCTTTTTTCACAACTATAGGAACCTCAACTTCGGAACCTGGCTTCGGAACACGGGCGGAACGAAGTCTAGAGCGTATCGTTGCAGTTTTCGAAGCGGTCTCATCACTAGAAGAGCCCGGGATTCTTTCCATGGGAGTCTGTGCTGATACTACAACGCTTGGGATGCGGGCGCTTGTTCCGAGCCTCCCATCATTAGGGTTGGTCTCTGGTGGTTCGAAAAGACCATTTGCAGCGCTCAGAGCATTCTTCTCGTCATCATGGAAATGTGAAGAACCATGACCCATTCCTGCATTTGCAGACGCGGAGAACCACTCGGCTACTAGTTGAAAGCCACCATCTACCTTGGTCTTCAGAGTGACCCCGAGCTTCCCATCCTTTGGGTTCTGTGGTGCGATAACTTCTCGTCAATCTGTTTCGCCTTCGTAAATTGTCGTCAGCTCCAGCAGCGTAGCTAAGTCCAACGGTTAAAGCAAACTCACAAGCCCTTTGACGAATTCCAGCTTTTCATCAGCTTCTGAATCCCAGGAATCTGTAGTATGGAGGAGACGCCGGGCGTCGTTCTCGTATAAAACCTCGAATGTAGACAACATCGTTTCGGATGAATAGCAGAGAGAAGCGGGATCGAATGGTACTGGATAGCACAGCGAGGTCTCGGGCGAGGCTGCTCCTTGTCAAGGCCTGATCACTTGGGCACGAAGAAAAGCAGAGGTTGTGAAGAGAGGAGATTATGCTTGAGTGAAGGTGTGGCTGTCTACTCTCAAGTAATCAGCACAGCTTGTGCGTGATGACAGATGTGATGATAAGATAGTGTCGATTGAGCAGCTGCCTAGCCTTTCTGAGCTAATCCTAAGCTTAGTGTTCAGGTCGTGGTCATTAGGATATGTAAGACCAGTAACCAGCATTAGCAGGGCAAGTGAAACAGATCTACTTGGTGAAGATCGATCTTCAGATTCAACCCTCGATCTCATCATCGTTCGACTGAATACATCAGCGTGCTCCCACAATAGCAGTCCTCATTGATAGCTGGAGTTCGTCACTGCTCACTTCACTTCGTGAGTCACAGCCCTACACGGGATCATCACGATCACTTTTGCCACGTAGGTGGATATTGTAGAGTAACACACGCATAGACATTGAAGGACGAGGTATCATCACGATTTAACATATGATCATTCTCGTGGTTGTTTCTACACACGCCGTGTAATCACGATCTAAAGGGTAGCCTGAGCATCATAGAATCTTCTCGCGGCGTCAGACCTGTAGGACTTGTGTTCAACGAGGAGTGGACAGATTTGACTCTTGTCGGCTTGCTTGGGCGGTCGTGCACATCTCCATTGAGTCGAGGAAGATGAAGTCGAGCAAGGGGATCCGCGATCAGCCCCACATCTCACATCTCAGGGCACACATGAAAACTTACGGAGACAGCAAGGTTTCGCAAGACCACCATTCCCGCCAAATCCTCCTAGAACCACAGTCACAATGGTCGCCGCATTTGATCACGCAGAAGGGAGACCCGAGCACGTTCAACAGACATTAGACTCCCTCGACAGATAGTGCGTCTTGCCTGCAGTCGACTCCATGGCGCGCAATACTCACAATTCTTAGCAACCCAGCAGCCACAGAAAGCTTCCAGGCATATGTAGACGATCAAGCGTCGGAGCCAAGTCTATATGACTGCTACGCGAATCTTGGTGAGTCCACGTCTGGCCACAAGCGCAAGCAGAAGGAGACGACTAACAAACTATTGCAGCATTATTGAAATTGTAAGATACACTTGCTCCTGGAAACACAGAATACACCATGAAGAAGACCACACCACATTACGCACGAGAGCACCGAGGAATGAATCCCCTCAGCTCAGATGAAGGCAGCGAAATATTAGCTCTATCGGAGACACCTCGATCACGATAATCAACTCACGACGATGCCCACCTATCTCAGCGACTGACATGCCTTGCGCAGATATCAATTCAACCCCCACCTCTCCCGTGAAGAGACCGTCACCGCCATCCTCGTCAAAGCCCTCACCGTCTTTCCCTCGCCAGACTTCTCTCTATGCCTCCACCTCCTCCCACCCTCAGTCCTCCTTACCAACACACGCACCGGCCCTGACACATCCTCCCTCGCCATATCCGTTCAGGCCCTCAACGTTCTCAACACCCAGCTGTCCAGCGCCGACTACGCCTCCTTTTGGAACACACTGCGCAGCGACGACCTCTACGCGGATCTAGTCGCTGAAGTGACAGGATTCGAGGATCTGGTCAGGCAGCGGATTGCGAGCATGGTGAGCCAGACTGTGCGGGAAGTGGAAGGGTCGATTTTGGAGGAGTGGTTGGAGTTGAGCGGTGGGCAGTTCGAGGAGTTTGTGAGGAGTGCGGGGTGGCAGGTAGAGAGTGGGGTGGTAAAGGTGCCGCTGAACAAGGAGAACGAGGCGAAGGGGACGGTGGTCAGGGAGAATGTGAAATTTGACCGTAAGTTGCGCTGCGTTGTTGGGGTGGAAAAGTCAAGTACTTACATTGTGTTTACAGAATTTGCGCGCGTTGTGAGGCGAGCATATGAGCAACCTGTATGAGAAGCTCGTTACGAAAGACCAGCTTGGTATGAAGTTTAAAGCGAGAACCTCGAGTCACAAAGTGACGGTTCCTGCTTGTGTTGCATGCATTGACTTCATGAAGACTTAGCATTGCGGTGGCCAAGTCAGGTGGAACTCGTGCTACCACGTCCCTCACAGGAATAGACTGGAAACGAAAGGAGTTCAAGGATGTGGGGTTGATGATGATGCATAGGGAGCAATATGGCTGGTCGATGTTTAACAACATGAAGAAGGGTACTTTTGTAGCACCCATGTATTGCATGTAATCGTCAGCAAAAGCAAATGGATGTACAAATACAAAGCCAACATGACGGCCAGCTAGTTTTGCAGGATGTTTAGACTTTTGCCACGACCAGGCGCTTGTAGCTTCAATCGTCATTGTCACATATGAATGCTCTTGTGGATGAAGTGTCAAAGTCAATAGCATTTCTGGCCTCTCAACTTCTTCACTCCGCGGCCTGTCTAACACCTGGTATACATTGACCCAGTATCATTTTTGTTTGGCATGACCCGCTCATCGCCGGCGATTGTAGACTCGTGAGAGTCATCCCGTCAGTCCCGCGACTCAGTCCACATCACTCAGCCCTCAACCAACGACTTTCCACTTGCCCACTCTGCTTCCATCCTTCCCCCTCGTAAGGTCATTGCCATTTACGCAAGTCCCTGAGCACCGACACCTCGTGCGCCAGCTGGGGCGGGAGTGATCTTCTTGCCGTCCTTGTTGTATCGCACGCGTGGGGGAGGAGCACGGTTGCGACGACCTTCTCTGGAGCGAACACTGTGCACTGTGTTAGAAATCGTTCAATGCCGGTGTTGACCTTTATCCTGTTTTCAGCCAGATGTGGATGGACGCACCGAACGATCTTTCCGTGGATGGCGCATGAGACGCAGTACTGGAGTTTCAGGTACATCTTGGGGACGGTGTACTCGGCGAAAACGGAGGCGTCAGAGATATCACCTGAAGAACAGAGATCTTGTGTTAGCCAGTATCCCTTTTCGTGTCGTGCTCCGCCACTGATATATCCTGCTTGTGCGACCAATCCTCTTCATTTCAAAGATCCGCCTCTTTGATCTTGCCAAGCAGATATATGCAGCCCGAGTGTTGAGTATGCCAGGATGAAGAAACGTACGGATGGCAGCGGACTCGACCATGTTGCGGATGGTGAATCTCTTGATTGCCTTGTCCTTAGGTGTGCAGCGGGAGCAGTTGCTGCAGCGGACTGGGTTGACGTGGCCACGGCCATTCTTGTTGCGACCGTTTGCTGCTCTCTTCTTGACCATATTTGCGACTTGTGTGGTTCGTTGGGTGGTGAGGTAAGGTGGCGCTTGATGAAATGATAGACCTTGCTGTCGTTAGTGATTAATTCTTGAGTGGGATTCGCACGGCTGAATTGCGGAAATGGTAAGGCAGGTAAGCCGAGAAACCTAGGGTTAGGGTTCGTGACCCCTCTGTGCCCTCGTAGCAACGAACCCCTTTTTTGTTTGTTTTGATCTCCCTCGAGCACGTCGTCCCAAGTGAAGATACGAGAACCTGACTGCAGATACAAGATCACGGCGGCTCCAAGGCATATCATACAAGATGTCGACAGCATCAGGCAACATCGGCACCATCAGGGGCACACCGAAGGGCATGAAGGGCGGCTCGGCAATTCCACGACCAACACTCGAAGTCCACCCAGGTACCCCAACCCAGAGCGAAGCCAATCTTTCGAGTCTCAGTTCAAGCAGACAGAAGCAGTCTAAGAGAGACGAAGTAAGATGACAGCTCATCACGCTGAGTACTCTATCTCACAGCATCCCAGGCAATCCGCAAGAAAGCAGAACATGATCTCAGCAAGCGTAAACAGACGGCCGCACGGGCTCGCTCGCATCGCAAAGCCCCTCCCGGTTCGGTCATGTCGCTCAAGCCTAGTCAAGCTCTCCAGATCAAGCCCAACACTACTGTCGCAGAAGCTGCTCAGATCATGGCAGCGAAGCGTGAAGATTGTGTTCTCGTGACGGACGACAATGACCGCATTGCTGGTATATTCACAGCGAAGGATCTTGCTTTCAGGGTCGTCGGTGCTGGGATCAAGGCAAGAGACATCACGATCGACCAGATCATGACAAGAAATCCTCTATGTGCAAAGACAGACACTAGTGCTACGGATGCTCTAGATCTCATGGTCAGAAAAGGCTTCCGTCATCTGCCAGTCATGGATGAAGACCATAACATTTCCGGGGTGTTAGACATTACGAAATGCTTCTACGACGCGATGGAAAAGCTCGAACGTGCTTACTCCTCGTCAAAGACGCTATATGATGCCCTACAAGGTGTTCAATCAGAGCTAGGATCCAGCCAACCGCAACAAATCATACAATATGTAGAAGCTCTGAGGCAGAAGATGTCTGGTCCTACGCTTGAATCTGTCCTCCCAGACCATCCACCAGCAACAGTATCAGTGAGAACCTCTGTCAAGGAAGCTGCAATCATCATGAAGGAGCACCACACTACTGCCGTCCTAGTACAGGACCAAGGTGCTATCACTGGTATATTCACGAGCAAGGATGTTGTCCTTCGCGTGATTGCTGCTGGGCTGGACCCGGCGAAATGTAGTGTTGTCCGAGTTATGACACCTCACCCTGATTTCGCGCCGGTCGATATGAGCATTCAGGCCGCTCTACGGAAAATGCATGGTATGTTCTTAACATCAGGGTATAGCTGGACGCATAGCTTACTATAACAGATGGCCACTACCTCAATCTCCCTGTAATGAACGACTCTGGCGAGATTGTTGGAATGGTTGACGTTCTCAAGCTCACATACGCCACTCTCGACCAGATCAACAGCATGTCGAGCGGAGAAGGCGAAGGCCCAGCATGGAACAAATTCTGGCTCTCCCTCGACAACGACTCAGCGTCTGAAGTCTCCGCCGGCGAATCCAGCCGCATGCCTCGCACACCCGATGCACGATCTCTAATGTCTCCTGAGATGTCGAGACCAGATATGGACAGAGTCGATAGTGTCATGCCGGGAGAGTCAGCCTCTCACCATGGAGACGAAGACGACGAGGAGTCAACTCTGGCGATACCAAATGCTCCCGGCATGGAAGACCTGCCATTCGCTTTCAAATTCAAGGCCCCAAGCGGCCGCGTCCACCGCATCCAGGTCATCCCATCCTCCGGCATGGAAGCCCTCGTCCGCGACGTTGTCGCCAAGCTGGGCGCAGACATCGACTCCGTCGGCGGCGAACCAGAAGTATCAGAAGGCAATCTAGGCAAAACAGGCTTCGCGCTGAGCTACCTCGACAACGAAGGCGACACCGTCTCCATCACAACGAATCACGATCTCATTGAAGCCATCACCCTGGCACGGCACAACAGACAAGACAAGGTCGATCTGTTCGTGCATGATCCTGAACAGCCACCACTCTCCGACACACTTGCTCCGCATCCGGGCTTGGGCCCGCCGCCGCCGCCAACACCGGTCGACTCTGTTTTGATGTCACGCAAGGGACGACGGAATGTTGAAGACGAGGATAGTGAGGAGGAGTCGGAAGAGGAGACGGAAGCACGAGTCAGCAAGAAGAAGACGGCGAAGGTGCAGCCGGCGACGGCAGCACCGGCAGTGGGAGGCATTCCGAATGAGATGTTGCTGCCCGGCGCTATCGCTGTGTTGGCGGTCGTTATTGTGGGTGTCTTTGCGTTTGGGAGGTCGAGTGCGAAGTGAGCTGCTATGATGAATTAGTGAGATTTGAGAGCTGCGATTGAGGGTGGCTCCGTACTCTTTCTTCTGTTTCTTATTTCCTTCATCACGGGTTGGCGAGCCAGGATCGTTCTAGGTTTACATGTATACGACATCTTCGCACAATTAGCTTCTACCTATTTCATGCATCATCAGGCTCTCGATTAGCATGCAGGCTGGACAGTCACAATCGGCAGGTATGCTTCGTGCAGATTCATCTACCATGGTGTATGTACATTCGTCATAACATCATTACTTCGCATATATGTCGGACATGTCACGACTTGAGGCATTTGCGACCCACATCCATCTACAGGCTTGCTCGTCAACAACTGGATCAGTCTTCCTGCGCCATTTCAATGTCCACGCCGTTCATTGCTTCAAAGCCTCTTGTCCTTTCATCTCTGTTTCGGGCAGTCTCTTCGTCGAAGCCTGCAGCGTCTGCTCAGACAATTCACTCGGAGCGAAACGGCATCTCGACGTGAGCACCTAGCACGCCTCAAGCATCATTCGCTCGCCTACAGTACTAGCCGTATCGTCCACTTCCTGCTCACCCTGCGCCGAACTTCTCGCTTACTCACCCTCCGCACCACCACCGCCCGGCGGTCCTTGTCGGCCCATTTGTCTCGCCCTAGAAATACCGCATTAGCAAACAGCCTAACCTCCTCACACAACACAATGGATGTGCACAGGATCGACTTACTTTAGCATTTCATCGCACAGCAGCAGATTCGACGCGATGCCGGTCGAGGACGCGATGCAATTGCGCAGCACGCGGAAACTGTCGTACACGCCCTCTTGAATGGGGTCCATGGCGCCGCCAGTGGTAAGGTTGAGGCCGACGGTGAGCCCGTCGGCGTGGGAGTCTTGGAGTTCGGCGACTAGGGAAGGAGATTGGGTTAGTCTGTGATTTCGTGACCATATAGGAAGAAGGGAGGAATGATTTAAAGCTCACGGGCGTCCTGTATGTCGTGTCCTGCGTTCTGTGCTAGCGTTTTTGGGATGACGAGGAGTGCATCTGCAAACGCAGTGACACCGTACTTTGCCTTTCCGCGTACGGTCTTCTTGAACTCTGCGCTGTTGAGATGTGCCGCACACGCGACCTGGAAGGCTCCCGCGCCAGGGACGACGCAGCCGTCCACAATCATGTTGTACACGCTACGCAGACCATCGCGTACTGCATCCTTGATCTGCGTGATTGTGTGCGCGTTTGGTCCCTTTATCAGCATGGTCACCGACTTGGGCTCCTTGACATCTTCGATGAAGGTGTATTTCTCTTCACCGAGCTGGTGCTCGTATACCAGACCAGCCCAGCCGAGGACATCTGGTGTGAGATCCTCGACGCTGTTCTGTGCTGTCCCGCCGCAAACGAGCTGAAGGCGCTCCATATTTCTTCGCTTAGCGCGGCGAAGGGCGAAGATGCCGTTCTTGACTAGCACGTCGAGAGACAGCGGGTCGATACCTTTCTGGTTGATAATGACAAAGCCCTTCTTTGGGTCGTTGCCACAAACTTCCTTCTTGAGCTCGACGATCTTGCGTAGTTTCTCGTCGACGAACCGGCGCTCACTTTCGACAAGCTTGTCACGCTGTTCGGCAGAAGAGTAGTAGAAACCAGAGTTGATCTCGGACTTTTCGTACTCAAGGGAGACGTTCAGTGTGAGGATGAAGGCGTTTTCGACGCGCTTGGGCATGTCTGGATGACGGGCACCGTGATCTAGCGCCAGACCGCGAATGAGTTGCGTCTCGGATGCCATGCGATGTTGCATTGTCATTATTTCTATCATGTGTAGATCTGGACGTGCTGGGGCATGATAGATGGCGAGAACTGCGTCGACGAGGTCCGGTGTAAGTTGTTCGGCGAGAGTGGCATTGAGCTTCGTAGATAGGGATGTGCGGGCGACTGATAGAAGCAGCTCTCGGTCAACGTCTTTCGTGAGCTTGAAGTCGTCGAGGAATTTGAGAGCAGCGTCTTTGGCGACTTCGTAGCCGTCCGTGATGACGCGGGGATGTAGACCTTCTGAGATGTAGCGGTCGGCTTGCTTGAGGAGTTCACCCACAAGCAGAACGACTGATGTTGTGCCATCGCCCGTGATCTCGTCTTGTGCTGTTGCTGCGCGTGCGATCATGACTGCAGTGGGATTCTGGATTGACATCTCCTTGAGTAGCACACTGCCATCTTTCGTGAGCTTTATCTGACCAGACCCATCGACCAACATCTTGAGCGTGCCCAGAGGTCCTAAATTGGAAGCGAGCACATTTTGAAGCCCTTCTCCTGCTGCTATGTTGACCTTTAAAGCCTCACCTCTTCGTCGTGACTCTGCTTTCGGGTTGAGGAGTTGTGCTGCGGACATGGTGAAAGTAGGGGTATTTGGAGGGTGAAGTGTGCTTTATGCGAGCTCTTGCTACTTCGTTCCTGCGATCGTAGTCTTCCAGATAGTGCGATAGAGGTATTTCAGAATTTGGGGCGCGTTTGTCTTCGCTGGACGTGAAACATCACGATCACGTGCAAACTGACGGAAAGAAGAATTGGAGAAAATTATCCAAATTCCATTAGCACGACGACGAGGTCAAGCCCATACCACTATATACCCACGTACATACGCTGCATCGCTTTGATTACGCCAAACAATCCGACTCCCTCTACTCCGGCATCTCATATAGTGCTTGAGGTGGCCCAGCCGCTCTGTCGCCAGCATGTCTGTCGACTATCTTCTCCATGAGTCCAGTGTGGGCTATGCGGTGCGCATCGAAATTGTAGAAAGTAGAAGTCAGGAGCTGATGAATCATCTAGATCTTCAAAGTTGGCATGCAGCATGACACCGTGGGTGCAAGATTGAAGGAGGTCCAGGAAAAGGCACAAGATCTAGCCAACTTTGGTATGACCCATGCTTCAAGAAGTGATTAAAGGACATCCCAAGCTCATGAAGCTATAGGCAAAATGGTACAAATCGTCAGCTTCGCTCCCTTCCAAGGCGCGCAACAGGCACTTGAGAACGCAAACGACATCTCCGAAGGCATTGTTTCCGACTACCTACACACAGTCCTCGAGACGAATCTACCAAAAGCTAGCAAGAAGAACAAGATCACCCTCGGTGTGACAGACAAGACATTGGCCGGTAACATCCGTGCAAGCTTCCCAGGCATTGAGTGCGAGACCTCCGACACCAGCGAGTTGACCGCCGACCTCCTCCGTGGCCTTCGCATGCACGCACCCAAATTACTGAAGCAGCTCCAAGAAGGCGATGTCGAACGTGCACAGCTCGGTCTCGGCCACTCATACTCACGCTCCAAGGTCAAGTTCAACGTCAACCGCAACGATAACCACATCATCCAAGCAATCGCCACGCTCGACCACCTCGACAAAGCCGTAAACACCTTCTCCATGCGCGTCCGCGAATGGTACTCGTGGCACTTTCCCGAACTCGTCAAGATCGTCTCCGAAAACCATCAATACGCCAAACTCGCCCTCTTCATCGGCGACAAGAAAACCCTTTCCGACGACAAAATCAACGACCTCGCTGCCCTCTGCAATGACGACGGCGGCCTTGCCCAGTCCATCCTCGACGCAGCAAAAACCAGCATGGGTCAAGACATCTCGCCCACAGACATGGAAAACGTCATGCTCTTCGCCAAGCGCACCGTCTCCCTCGCAACCTACCGAAAGTCCCTCTCCGCCTACCTGATCGCTAAGATGAACGTCGTAGCGCCCAACCTGGCCGCCCTGATCGGCGAGACCGTCGGCGCCCGCCTCATTTCCCACGCCGGCAGTCTGACCTCCCTAGCCAAGTATCCCGCCTCAACCGTGCAGATCCTCGGCGCTGAAAAAGCCCTTTTCCGCGCTTTGAAGACAAAGGGAAACACGCCCAAGTACGGCCTGATCTACCACTCCTCATTTATCGGACGCGCCGGTCTCAAGAACAAGGGCCGCATCTCGCGCTTCCTGGCTAATAAATGCTCCATCGCGTCGCGGATTGACAACTTTTCGGAAATGCCGAGCACCACATTCGGAGAGGCGCTGAAGAGACAGGTCGAGGAACGTCTGGAGTTCTACGCCAGCGGCGCCACGCCGACGAAGAATGCAGATGCCATGCAAACAGCCATGGATGCGCTGCTGAAGGATATCAACGTCGACGATGGCAGTGCGGTGCCTGCCGTGGATACAGCCATGAACGATGTGCTGCCCGGCGATAACAAAGCCGCGGTAGGCGAGGACAAGAAAGCGAAGAAGTTGAGTAAAGAGGAGAAGAAGTTGCAGAAGGAGGAGAAGAAGAAGAGTAAGAGGAAGAGGGATGATGCGACTGATGGGGTCGATGTTAGTATGGCGGATGTTGACACCACTGTTGTGACGGCGGCGGGTAGTGATGAGGATGAGGAGGAGAAGAAGCGGAGGAAGAAGGAGAAGAAGGAGAAGAAGGAAAAGAAGGAGAAGCGGAAGTCGAAGGCGTAGATTGGAAAGTTGGCTGATTGTAAGCGGGAACAGGAAGTACGTGGGATCATTGGATGTAAGAGGCAAAGTGCAGAACAGCGGCATTTCCGCGTCGTCTTTATCTCCTTTTCGTATTTGGCTTTCCAGGCGTCGACGGCGTGTCTGGCATCAAAGGATGGGAATGGGCAGTTGAGTACTGTCAAGGAAGAACCGTCGTACATAGCAATAGCAATACTACAAAAACTTCATCGGACCATCACGCCTCTCATCGTTCCCTCGAATGCCCTCAAATGTGAACAAATGCCATCAGAACGCAACATGTCACACCAACTACCGCATCACGCCACAATCTCCTCGCCCATCTCGGCAGAGCAGCAGAGCAGCAGAGCAGCCGGCGCGCGGGCGCAAGCCACAAAGTGCTGGAATTGCTACAGCAGCAGTGATGAATGGTAGGCACGGCATCACAGCCGCAGTCCATGACTAGGTGGAAATCGTCAGTGCGATGGTTTCTCGGAGGCGTTCGCCTCGCAGTGGAAAGTGTCTGGGTGTGATATTGTAGTTACGTGGACAAGAACAGGCAAGCAGTAGTGCTGACTACTTCAGGAAGAACAATACAAGTCCAGCTTGACACAAGCAGACGATGTATTGCACCAACCACAGAGGTTGGAATCGGGTAAACTGTCAAGGAGATACTCAGTATATCAGAATGAATGGAAGTGTTAAAAACCAAAGCACCACCAGCAAGCACAAGACGAGCACTGGCACACGAGTGTCACATCAAGGAGAAGTTGTGTTAGATCAAAAATCCGAATGCCCATTCAGAAGATCTATATAGTGACTAAGCTAAGAGATAAAACAACTGGAAAACCCCAACACAGGTTATATATACAAATTTTGAACAGAGGCGCCGTAGGCCGAAGCCCGTGGCAAAGGAGAGTAAGAAGCCAAATCCGTCCGTTCCGTTTCCCCCTGATGAATAGGAAATCTCTATACCCCGTGATTGCCCCAAAGAATCGCTTGCTTGATGTAGGAAATGAGAAGGTAGATGGTTGTGACTTCTGGACTTTGATTGTCGGAATGGAAGATGATCGGTCTGAGGTGCGTGAGATGGTGGAGAGATGGATATAGGTGTTGATGATATGGAAGCCGAGACAAAGAACAAGTGGGGGCCCAACCCCAAGCGCTCATGTAGCAGCAGATGAGAAGCGTGAGATGAGAAAGTTGTAATGACGAGGACCTCTGCACCGAGGAGCAAACAGCAGACACTTAGACAACCAAGCCGAAGCCAAAGTCAGCCATCTAAGCATCGAGACCTTGCTTGATGAGCTTGCCGAGAGTGGCAGACTGGAAGACATTTGTTAGCAATGATTCAGAAACGATATCATATATGATAGACTTACGTGCTCATCCCTCATCATGGTGAAGTGGTTACCATCCATGCTCGCAAACTTCATAGCATCCTTGCCCAACAGACCAGCCCAACCGTTGTCGGTGAAGTCGGTGCGGTTGTTCAAGAGCCACTTCATAGGCGCTGGGTCCTCACCCTCCGCAGGTGGAGGCTTGGGGTCACTCGGCTTCGCGCAGACACCCTCACGAGCCCAGATAGCAAAGGTCGAGGGAGCTTGGCCAGCAGGCATGGGCTGCGGGACGTAGTCCTTGAGCGCCTTGATGCTGTACTCGAAGTGAGGTAGGAGCCACTCTGGGCTGGATCCAGTGCCACCAGTTCCGAGAAGACCGATCTGGTCGAAGAAGTGGTGAAGACGGGCAGGCAGAGGCTGGTTGGCCATGCCTGGGTTAGGGGAGTCGATGAGGATTAGCTTGGCGACCTTGTCACCACGAGCCATGAGCTGGCAAGCAACTTCGTAGGCAACAACACCACCAGCAGACCAACCTCCAATGTAGTAGGGACCAGTAGGTTGGCGACGCTTGAGCTCATTCATGTAGAGGGTTGAAACACCGTCAATACCGACGAGGTAGTCCTTGGGGTTCTTCATGAAGGGGCAGTTCATGCCGTAGATGGCAACGTCGGAGCCCATGTTGGGGATGGAGATGTAGGAAGTGGCGGAGCCTGATCCATCAGGAAAGAGAAAGAGCTTTTTGGTGGCAGTCTTAGCATTTCCCTGGAGCAGGACGGAGGTGGAGGGAGGGCACTTGGAGACGTCCTTCTGGCAAGCACGGAGCTTGGCGCTGACGGCGCCTGCGTCAAGTTGGGCAGGGGCTGGCTTACTGGCGGAGGGCTTCGACTTCGGGGCCGCGGCCTTGGCCTTGGGCTTCATGTCGAGAGCTTCTTCGATCTGCTCCATGGTGCCGTTGGTGACGAGGAAGGTGGAGGGAAGGTCGATGCCAGTGGCTTCACGGAGCTCACCGAGGATGGTCAAGCTCATCAGAGAGTCCATACCGAGTTCAGTCAAGTCACCGTCGTTGGTGATCTCCTCGACTTCAATGCCCATCTCGCGGGCAATGATCTCGCGTGCAAGACTGACACCACCGGATGGAGCGGCAGCAGCCTTTGCAGGCTTCTCCTCTTCATCAGCTTCCGAGGGAGCGGACGATGGAGGAGTAGACACCTCGTCGAAAGCAGCAGGTGTGGCAATGTCGGAGTCGTCATCACTCTCGGAGTCGCTCTCCTCCTCAACAGGTGCGGAAGAGCCGTTGTCGAATTGCGCAAAGTACTTCTTCATGGCACCGATTGTGGCGTGTGTGGTGAAGAGGTCAGCGGGGATGTCGAGCTCAAGGTCCTCACGGAACTTGGCGGCAATGGTGAGAGAGAGCAGGGAGTCAACACCGAGGTTGTCGAAAGCAGCGTCGTCAACAAGCTCAGCCATGTCGACCTCAGTCTCAGCAGCAATGATCTTCATGACCTTGTCGACGATACCGCCGGAGCTGGCAGCCTTCTTGACCTTGGGTGCCTTGACCTTCTTGGGTGCAGCAGCCTTTGGTGCGGGAGCAGCCTTGGAAGCAGCCTTGACAGGGGCAGCGGCCTTGGGTGCCGGTGCAGCCTTGGCGGCAGGAGCAGCAACAGCTTGACCCTTCTTGATGACAGGAGGAATGAAGATGTTGAGGACCTTGCGAGGAATCTGCTGGAACTTGAGACCACCACAGATACCGACAATGTTGTCACCCTCCATGATGTAGACGTCACCAGCAAGCACGTTACCAGGTTGAGGCAACATGCGAACGTATGAGCGGTAAGTGTCCTTGGCAGAGAAGGCCTTTGCGAATCTCATCGAGCCCCATCCGTGAGAGATGTACACGTTCTCGTCAGAGTCGATCAAGTCAGTGCCGTTGCAGATGAAACCAGAAATGTGGCACAAAGAGTCGATCCAGTAAGGAGCGCACATGAAGTCACCATCTCTGTCGTCAGCCTTGAATCTGACAGTAGAGACGGCCTCAGTGTCCTTGCCATCAATGATGATGTCGTCCATTCCACGGTATTTCTCATCGTAGTTGACGAAGGCCTTGAACAGCTTGTAGGCCATTCCGCGGAGGACCTTGTGAGCATCACCAGTGGTGAGCTTGCGCTCGAGGTTGCTAATCTGGCTCTTGACCATGAAGGAGGTCATGTCCCACTGCTCTTGCCATGTCTTGATGTCCTCGAACTTGACCAAGCAGGTGGCGTGCTCGATCAGTGTCTTGCCAGCGGGGGTGACACTGCGGTAGGTGAGGGCAGCTTGACCGGCCTCGAGGTCAGCAGTGGCCTCGATTTGGATGTGCTCACCCTCAGCAGGCTGAGGAACCTTGGCGATGAAGGTCTTGGGAACAGCCATGTTGCAGACGTTGTAGCCGACGGCAGTCCCGCTGGGGTTCAGCTGCTTGTAGAGGTAGTCGGCAACAGTAAGAGCCATGTCAGCGAAGAGGGAAGACGGGCACAGAGGCGCACCGTTGACTTCGTGACCACTGAGAGCACGGAGGAGCTTAGGCTCGCTGATGTTTGACTGGACAACGACAGTTCCAGTCTTGCCATTGAACTCTTCCTTGACGATGCGCTGGCAAGAAGTGCTGAGACGCTTGGCAGGAGCAGCCTCGATCACGGCAGGGGCGGCAGCAGCAACAGCTGGGGCGGACTTGTTGACCTCGCCCTTGGTGAGGGTCCAGTTGTTGTGGTAGTCGAGCCAGTAAGTCTTGCTGTCGAAAGAGTAGGTAGGGAGGACAAGGAGCTCGTGGGCGTCATTGAACTCGCGGTGGTACTCGTCGAAGTTGATGTAGACACCAGCGTTGTACAGAGTGCAGATGGTGCTAGTGATAGTCTTCCATGGGTCCTCACCACGACGGAGCGAAGGTGCGGTGATGGGAGTGCCCTCAACAGATGACCTGACCATGCCGGAGCAGACAGGGTGAGCACCAACCTCGAGCCAGGTGGTCTTCTCGTTGAAGACACCCTCGCTCTGGCCAGAGACGAGAGCGGACCAGAAGTCGACACACTCCCTGGCGTGACGAGCAAGGTACTCGGGTCCGATGATGCCAGCCTCGCGGATGACCTCACCAGTGAGAGGAGAGAGCACAGGGATCATGGGCTTGTTGTAGACAACGGATGAGGCAAGGGCCTTGAAGGACTCCTCAATGGGCTCGACCTGAGCAGAGTGGAAAGCGAAAGGAACCTTGAGGAGAGTAGCCTTGAAGCCCTTGGCGTTGAGAGACTCGTGGGTGGTGTTCATGAGCTCCATGGGGCCACAAAGGACAGTCTCAGCAGGGCCGTTCTTGCAGGCGATCTCGGTCATCTTATCACCAAGAGCGGCCTTGATGTCCTCGACACCACCACGGACGGCAAGCATACCGTGAGTGTACTCGGTGCACTTGGCAACGAGCTGCTCGGCACGGCGACCGACGAGACGGATCATGTCGTTGGCAGAGAGAACGCCAGCAACGTGGAGAGCAGCATACTCGCCGAGAGAGTGGCCGACAACGGCAACAGGCTTGATACCCCAGGTAGCCCACATGCGAGCGAGAGCGACCTGGATACAAGCCATACCGAGCTGTACGACGATGGGGGAGAGAGTCAGGACGTCAGCGCCGGTGAGAAGAGGCAAGAAGGAAGGCAGGTTCTGGAGACGAGTGATGTTGTCAAGCTGGTCAATGTCGGCCTTGAACGAGGGAAGGTCCTCGTAAAGAGACTGTCCGAGACCAGTGTACTGCGAACCTTGGCCAGTGAAGGCAAAGGCAGTGGTGGCAGGAACCATGGCAACAGGGCTGTAGGACTCCTTGATCTGAGCCTGGAGGAGCTGCTTGACCTGAGACATGTCAGATGCGATGAAAGAGACACGGTAGTTGTGCTGAATGCGACGAGCAGTTGTCGTGTAGGACAAGCTGGGCAGAGTGGTCTCTGGGTGTTTGTCAAGGTAGGTGATCAGGTTGTTGATGTTCTTCTTCATGGAAGAAATGGCCCTGGAGGTGACAGTGATGATCTGGTGACCACGGTTGTCCTTGCCGGCAGGTTCGACCCGGATAGGACCTTCCTCGAGGAGGGCAGATGTGTTACCACCAGCAGCGGAGAAGTTGTTCAAGAAGAACTTGCGAAGCTTGTTACCCTTACGAGCAGGAAGGGGAGTGGCAACGACGGGGATGTTGACCTTGCGGTCACCGAGATCCTTGGGGAAGGTCTTGTTCATGACACCCTTGATACCGACGTTGGGAGGAATGACGTCCTCCTTCATCATCATGATCAACTTGATGAGGGCGTTGACACCGGAGGCAGCCTCAGCGTGACCAATGTTGGCCTTGATGGCACCGAGGTAGAGGGGCTCGTCAGCCTTGCGGCGTCTGTGAGGAGGAGCGAAAGCGTTGGTGACAGAGGTCATCTCAATACCGTCACCAGCCTGGGTACCAGTACCGTGCATCTCAACGTAGACAACCTCGTGGGCGTCAGTGCCGCACTCTGCGAGAACCTTCTTGAAGAGGAACTCCTGGTTGCCAGCGTGAGGGTGGGTGATGGACACGGCCTCAGCGGAGTGGTTGGTGCCAGATCCAAGGATACATCCGAGAATGGGGTCCTTGTCGGCGATGGCATCTTCGTAACGCTTGAGAATGATGGAAGCACAACCATCACCACGGCAGTATCCGTCAGCATCGTTGTCGTAGGTCTTGCAAGAACCGGTCTTGGACAAGAACTGGCCCTTTGACAGACCAGAGAAAATGTCGGGGTTGGTCAGGACGTTGAGACCACCAGCAACGGCAGTGTCGACATCACCGGCCCAGAGGGAAGTGCAGGCAAGCTGGATAGCGGCCATGGAAGACGAGCAGGCAGTGTCGACAGAGTAAGATGGACCGGTGAACTTGAAGTAGTAGTTGATACGGCCAGGTGCGAAAGCACGCACACCACCAGTGATGTAGTAGGTGTCGACGTTCTCAGCGGCGTTGATCTCACGCCAATCGTCAGAAGTCTGACCGTAGAAGGTACCGATACGGTCGAGTTTGGTGGAAGGGGTTCGGTTGGGAACGTATCCAGACATCTCGAGAGCCTCGTAGGCAGTGGTCAAGGCAAGACGACCCATGGGGTCAGTCTGAGCAGCCTCACGAGGAGACATGTTGAAGAAACGGGGGTCGAACAAACCAGGCTCCTCGATGAAACAACCGTACATGGTGTGGGACTTGTTCTTGCCCTTTCCAGTAGGGTCGTAGTGAGCCTTTGCGTCGAAACGGTCCTTGGGAATCTCACGGTGAACGTCGAGACCGTTCATGAGAAGGTCCCAAAGAGCCTCGTGGGAAGCAGCGTCGGGGAAACGACCGGCCATACCGACAATGGCAATCTTGTCGTTCTGAGTGCGGCCGTTGGTCTCAATGGGCTTCTCGATCCAGCTGTTGTGGTCCTTGACGGTCACGGCGGAGAGACCGCCAGCCTTGAGAGCAGATGCGAGGGAGTTGGAGACGTTGGTAACACCAAGAGCGTGAACCTTGACCTGAGAAGGCTTGCCAGCGGCAACCTGGGAGACAGTTTCCTCGAGGAGTCGGTCCCAGCGAACGGTACCACGGAGGACTTCCTCAAGGACGAGCTCCATAAGCTCGAGGGTGTTCTTAGACTGGAGAGTCTTGCCGGTGACAGCGGAGTGAACGAGTCCAGCAGGGACGAACTGCTTGAGGAGCTCGCGGCTCTCGGTGTCGAGAACCTTCTGGACATCGTTGTCGCTGAAGATGTGGTGGGCGTGGTATGGAGCGAAGACTGGGATCGGAACCTTGTTGTTGTTCTTGAGCTCAGACTCGGCGAAAAGACGCTTGAGAGTGGCAGGAGGACCGCTGATGGTAACGGCAGCGGTGCTCACAGCGGAGATGTATGCTCTTTGAGAGGCGTCAATGCCGCTGGACTTGTGGAAGTTGTCCAGAGCAGAAGCAGCGCTCTTCTCGTTGGTGCTGGTGACAATGGTTGACCAGCTGTCCGTGGAGCTGCCAGTGCGCTCGAGAGAGTCCTTGGCAACGCCGACGCAGGTACCAGCCCTGAAAGAGATCTTGACGGCCTCAACAGCGAGGGGGATGAGCTCGCTGAGAGAACGAGCAGAGGCAACGACGGCGGCAGCAACGAGACCAGTGCAGAGACCAATTGAGCGGGTGTTGGAAACGGCAGGAAGCTCAGCGGGGAATTCCTCAAAGTAGCTGAAGAAGTGTCAGCGGAGATTTATTTTTAGTAGATCGTCATTCTGCATACCCAAGGTAGTGAGCCAGCTGGGCGACTGTCACTAGAGTGCTTTCGAGTTCGGGGAGCTTGAATCCTTTGGTGAAGTAAGCGTCGACGAGGTTGTTGATGGTGAGAAAGTTGGGCATGGCCTCGCGGCGAGCCCTGGGCAATTTGCGGACTTCCTCGCGGATAGCCTTGGCAGATCGCTCGAGGAAAGTAACGACGACAGCATGGTCCTTACGCTGCACGAGCTTGCGGAGGAGGTGCTGCTGGTCAGCGGTCTGGTCACCGAAAAGAAGAATCTCCATGTTTGGCGATTTGGTGGATGGGTTGGTTCGGTTGGAAATGTTGGCGGTGGTAAGATAAGAAGCTTTGGATTGTAGTGAACGAAAGGACCGGACTTGAAAAAGCTCGAAGATTTGGGTTGGGCGATAAAGGCAAAGAGTGAAGGTTCAAGGAAGTCGAACGAGAGGGCTAGGCTTGTTCGAGGACGATGAAGTCGAAGAGGTGTGAAGTGGAGGATGAAGCGAAGTAATCGGCGACGAGCTGGGCAGACTTGTCAAACGATTGGGGTGGGATGGGGAGAGAGGGAAGATGATGAGGCGAGGGAGCAAGTATATAAAAGGAATCCTCGGGATCAGGATCCTTGCTTTGATTGGGATTGGGATTGGGATGGGGATGGGCAGTGAGATGGATCGGGAACATGTGCAAGATGCTATGTAACGCTCGCTGCAAGTGCAGCATGCAGCATCAACACCATCCCCACTCTCACTCTTCTTCTGGAGCCGCTCCAGGTCCGGCTCACAAAGTGGCTGCTGGTGTTGCGGCAGAAGCGGTTAGGGCCCCAGGAGGCTTCAACTACGACGGCATGATTGATCAGGTCTCGTCTCGTCTCGGGCGTACACAATCCCACTGCTTCGGATGAAATAGCCGTAGGTAGAGGCCGAAAAGTAAGTAGGTATACGGGTAGCATACGATGTTGGGTCCAGTCTCGGCGAGGCATGTGGGAGAGCCTTTTCCCACACCACTACCACTACCACTACTATTGACCAGGGACAAGACTCGAGGATACCAAAGGTCCAAGGCTGAATTTCGCAATGGGCGTTGTTGTTCTTTGTTGAATTCGGTTGAGACTAGGTAATCAGATCCCAGCCTAGGCACTGCAATGATGTTGCATGCCCTCATGCACTCGACAAATAATGATCATGTCCCGGATTTTCACGCGGCTTTGCGGGGCCGACCATCTCCATCTCCATTTTTCTCTACTCTCTATTCGCGTCTCCTTCTCCTGCTGCCGTACCCGGCGCGATTGTGTACAAGAAAGAAGAAAGATGATAGTGTTGCCAATCCACAAAGACATGAAACTCAATTGCTCTGTAGCAAGGCAAATTCAACCTGGAACTGAGAAGAATACGGCAGCATGTATATTCGATATCCCAGCCGTTTTCTCCCCTGGCATGAATCATGATCTCAGGAACGACTTGTCGTTGTCGTCATGTCAATGATACTACCTTCTACAAAGAATCTGTGATATACTCCATGCTTGACATCCTGCATCACCACATCTTCCTTGTTGTTTCCTCTGATCATATGTTGTCGATAATCAACCTGTCTCCTTATCTTCTCATGTTTCGCTTCGTGAATGATCTAGGCCGAGGCATCAATTAGGGTTGGCTGCTCCGGCTCCGGTCCCACTTCAAACGTCTACACGCTCGCAAAAAATAAGGTAGACTCCTCAACGTCGATCCATCTCGAAAAGCTCGTGATTGTTCGCGAATTGATGACAAACATGGATGTGGTGCGCGTGCGCTCGTCCGTGCTCGTGCTCGTGCTGTTCGGTCTTCTCATCTGCATACGGTAGCCTGCATCAGTGCCCGTCGCATCACAACACATTTGACACGCTAAGCCACTGCAAGATACGACTCGAAAAATAAACGAGCTACCAGGGTCGGACCAATGGCCCGAAAATCATGGCGCAATCTCAAGAGATCGTACCGAGAGATTAGGTCTGTTCTAAAAGCATATTTTGAAGTCCGCCGCACAGTCGTCCGAAGAGCTCACTCTCCTCACTCTCCTTTCTCGTTGAGCTGCGTCTCTCTTGGTTCCAGGTAAGACCCGCGCGTCTCAGACGAAGGGAACTGAGGACTCGAGGGACTCGATGACTGGATCCAGCTTGTCAACGCCGTAATCTATGGAGGTTCTAAGAAAAGACTCCGGACTTGCTCGCAAAATCATGGTTCGGATGTGATCCTCAGCCTTACAGATCGTGAAGCACATGCAAAGTGGATTCCAAAGATCATCCATCCACGTTGTTCTATTGTGATTTGCGTCTCGTCCCGTCTTCAAATCAGATAAGTCTTGAGTCCTTCCACTCTGATTAACATCTTGGTGTCATTCCTTCATGGTGTGGCTTCCGTTCAAGTTGCAATCATACCACGATGTCCATTTTCACGATATATACAAGCACCAGCCTTTTCCCGCACTGAAACACAAATGCCAGCAGAATCATTGCCCTATTGTCCCAAGCGGGTTCTCGGAATTTGATCTCGTCACTTTGTTACACGCCAGACCATGACATTACTGACATTCAATCAGCATTGCCGTCAGGCAGAGGAGTCCTGAACCAGAAAGCTCGCAGATCAGCTATTACTCGACAAGCACATTTCACGCCCACCACAACCTTCAACACAGCATTGAGTAGCTATAACAATCTGAATATTACCTCCACCACATCAAGCGACGCAGCAATCATCCATACCACTCATCACAACCTCGACCATCTCGTCAGCCCTCGACTGGCAGTGTTCCGTCGCGGGATGATGCTGGACTTTCCTTCCAGCGATATAAGAATCCCACAAGCTTTCAGCGACGGCTGCTGTTCCGAGCTATGGTTACGATGTCTAGGGCGCACATTACTCCTGCTTTCAAGATCCTCTGGATATTCACATCGACTTCGACCCACCCAGGACCAGAAACAAGTGTTCGCCAGTCTACTTGAGCTGCATGCTGCCCTACAATGTATACTGTGTATTCGAAGCCTACTCAAAGACCACATACTCCTCCTGAACAGACATGGTCGCCCCCGTCGTCGTACTACGCCTCAGCGCGCGAGGGGTTTCGAACACTCTTTTCTGCGACCCCAGTGAACAGGAGAGCCATGTGAGAAGACGATGACACAAATATGCGAGTTACGTCGACGCGTAGGCTGCGAGAGCCTGTATATGCACATTGCACATTGGAAGAAGGAGGTTGAGTGCCCGGGACTACGCTTGTAACGCTGGCGTTGGAACATGGAGTGCGCAAACTTGTGTGTTTCGTGACTATTTTGGAGGCACAACTTCAAGTGAACTGCGATTGTAGAGTAGAATACCTGGGAACGTCAATCTTGTGCGACATCTGGCGATGTGATGCGAACGAGCAAGGAAGTGTGCAGTCACATCACACGATCCAGGATAATATGGCTAGCTCGGCCCAGTCCAATGGCGAAAAGGTAGTCATCAATTGGTCCAAAGTAAGCAATGACTTTTCGCGTCGCGAGGCTGGACTTCAGCTATTTTGCCACTTCCCCAGATTCTGAGTTATGGTGTATCGATATGGTCAACGTCATGAAGATTCTGAGTTATGGTGTATCGATATGGTCAACGTCATGAAGAGTTTTTGGTAGAATAGTGGAGATCGAGTGAGTTGTGAATACCATGCTATCAAGTAATCTCCAATCAAGCTCCTTCGTTTCTCCCTATAATCGTGACGGAGTAGCAGCTCCTTGGAGATTGAGAATTTTGGTGGCTACGTAAGGTAGATCTTCCTCTAGTCCCGGCGGCCTATGCATCCGGCCCGCTTCGATCGGGAGTCTAGGCGAGCTGCCTTTCCCTGCCAGTATGCAAGATAGAGTATCACACACATTCACAGTGCATGTACATTGCCTCGCAGATGGAGCATGCGCCGGTGCCACTTCCTGGTCATGTGCGAAGCAAGACATGCACTTCTGTGATGCTGTTCATGGCCTGGCACTGTCGTGATGTCTGCGCAAGACGATCTTTTCACGGTAGCAACGCCGCGAACTCTTTCCAATCCTTGACGTGAACGGAAATAGCCCAAGACAATCGTTGATTTATCATACAGAACAAGCGCATCTTTGACATCGAATTTTGATCGAAAAAGCAGTGCTGGCTATCCTCGATCCGTACAGACGTTGGAGCCTTGTCACAGCTTACCAAGATGTACATCGGCGCTCCCGCCTATACTTCCGACTTCATCTGGTCATATTTTCTTCACGCTTTCTCTTATTCCTGCTTGCCTGTGTCCTTGTCTACCCTGTATGACGGTTTCTGATCCTTCGCCCTCGCGCTTGTGCAGTTCATCCGCTTAGGTCCCTCCACTAGACTTCATTGACAGGCCTGCTAGCTGCTGATCTTGGACTGAAACCCCAGTACAAATGGTAGCACCACGCGAGAGCGACGTCAATAGCCCCCAATCTGACCGTCTTCGATCCCCTCCCACATGGCGCCCCCAGCAGATCATTGGACGTGAGCTTTCTGGAAGATAGCGGTAACGTTGCTCCCTGAGGCTCCGTCGATGAGATCAAGCATTGAGAAGACGTTGAAGCGAAGTAAGCGCAGTGCCACTCTATGGGGCGTAGAGATGTCATGAACAGGCTGAGCATTTCGCTCGTGTGCTTACGGCGAGGGGGCGAAAGTGGCTGTACTATATGATGGGTGTGTTCCTCCGAGAGCATAAAGAATTGTTGTTCAGCCTTTCACTTTTCACCCATTCGAACTACTTCGTGTTCACCTCGACTTCTCCCACCCACAAGTCGACCAACTTTCAGACTTCTTCCGCCCCCAACATGCGTTTCTCACCCGCCGGTGGAAAGGGAAACCTTAAGTCGACCGCCACCGCAACCACTGCCTTGGCAGCCACGTTTAGTGCTACCCCTACACCCAGCCTCCACGGCGCATATGGCATCTCCAACCACTCTACAATATCACACATCTCCTCCACCAACATCACATCCAGCAATGCTTCGACGATATCCTTTCCTCCTCCAACTACATCAGGTGGTCTGTCTACCTTTGGAACATTAGATCAGCCATACCTACCTCAGTGGCTGGGCTCATCCTCACAAGCACCCTGGGGCTCGCGGAATGTCAGCGATAGTATCTACGTTTCCTCCAATGTCCCGGATACTGGCGTCACCCGATACTACACATTCAACGTCGCGGCAGGCACGACAGATGCGGATGGTGTTGTCAGGGATACCATCACTGTTAATGGACAATTTCCAGGTCCCCTCATTGAAGCTAATTGGGGAGACTGGTTCCAGATCACTGTCAACAATGACCTCGCTGAGGAGGGTACGACGATACATTGGCACGGGTTGAGACAGTCGCAGTCACCTGAGATGGATGGTGTACCTTCCCTATCTCAATGCCCCATTGCCCCCGGGCAGAGCTTCACATACAGGTTCCAAGCTGAGGTCTACGGATCAAGTTGGTATCATTCACACTATAGCGCGCAAGCAAATGGAGGCGCGCTTGGCCCTATGGTACGTTTCACGCTGGTTTCAAATTAATTTTAAATCAAAAAATTGATTACTGATGTTTCATTCACCCATAGGTCATCTATGGTCCCTCGTCAGCAGACTACGACATTGACGTTGGCCCAGTCCTCGTAACAGATTGGGTAAGTTGCTTAGATTGACAATGAATGGTACCGTAAGCTAACACCAGTTTCGTATCATCCCACGTATGAGAGCCTTGTAGCAGAGTACGTCGGCACAGACCTCGGGCTCCTCCCATTCACCAGCGACAACAATCTTATCAACGGCCGTAACAACTACCCTTGCTCCTCTATGTCACTCAACACGACCAGCCCATCGGACTGTACCGATAACGCCCCTCTATCAGCCTTCAAGCTCGTCACAGGCAAGACTCACCGCATGAGAATCGTCAATGGGGGCTCAGAAGGGGTACAAAAAGTGTCAATCGACCAGCACAACTTCACCGTCATCGCGCAAGACTTTGTCTCCGTGACACCCTTCGTCACCGACGTCCTCACACTAGGTGTCGGTCAGCGTACGGATATCATAATCTCTGCTGATTTACCCTCTGACACTGCCGTCTGGATGCGCAGCACCATCTCCGACGGTGGAGGCTGCACTGGTTCCGCGAACCCCGACGTCATGGCCGCAATCTTCTACGACGGCGCCGACACCACTGTCGCGCCTACTTCGGAGCCCAACGAATCCTACAACGAGACTTGGATCGAGTCCTGCTACAACGACCTCCTGACCGAGGAGTTCGTCCCATCTGCTGCTATGGCTGTCGAGGCACCCTCCGTCGTGACAGATATCTTCGTCGATCTCGTCGAGAACAGCACGGGTCACTTCGTCTGGGAACTCAACAACCGCACTTTCCACGGTGACTACAACTTGCCCATCGCCAATCAGGTATCGAAGGGCAACCTGTCGTTCCCTGATGACTGGCAAGTCTTCGACTACGGCACTAACAGCACGATACGCATCAGCCTTTACAACAACCTAAATGGTGGGTGGTAACCTAATTATGATTTATGGCATTCTGGGTGCTAATGTTCTTCTAGCCACACATCCTTGGCACGTGCACGGCCGCGACATGCAGATCCTTTCGGAGGGCGAGGGTGTTTGGGATGGTAGCATCACCAGGCAGGATAACCCTGTGCGAAGAGATGTGCATCTCATTCGTGCGTACGGACATTTGGCGATGCAGTTCCC
>Ga0268250_10000161_pt1 | contig 32053 bp, 34 predicted proteins | sample AgamicAsSfe_FD_200448 | JGI IMG/M metagenome (GOLD analysis project Ga0268250, IMG submission 200448) | Agave microbial communities from Guanajuato, Mexico - As.Sf.e (v2) (version 2) | ecosystem: Host-associated > Plants > Phyllosphere > Phylloplane/Leaf | place: Guanajuato, Mexico | collected...
TAACCCTCATCCACCTCCTCCCGTTCATATTCAAGCCTTCTTCTCCCTCTCAATCACCGCCGGCGCCTTAATACTCTGCCCCTTCACATTCCCCAACCCCTCACCAGCATAACTAATCAACGGACTCACCTCAACCCCCTGCTCCTCTCCATCCTCCGTCACGACCACCGCCTCAACCTCCCTCAACCACCTCGCCCCCTGCTCCATAATCGCCTTCCTCGACGTATCCGGATCGTCCTCCCCGGTGCCCTTTGCATTCTTCAACGGACTAAATTCATCCTCCCTCCTGACCTCCAAACACGCAAACTTATCCATCTCCAGCCTCGGAAAGCAGTCAAACACAAACTGCTCCAGCTTAATCCCATTCGGTTTCTCAGGCTTAACGACTTCGCCCGTCGCGAGGTCGATGCAGGGGATCTTCTTGCGCGCGACGTGATGCGGCAGCTTGTGCGCCCACTGCGGGATCGACTGCAGGAAGGCGAAGGAGTAGTAATGGTTCACTATATTTGCCGCTCTGAGCCTCAATACCTCCTCCTTCTCCCCGCCCTTGCCCTTTTCCGTCTTCTCGGCGTCCTCCTTGTCAATCTCCGAGTACTCCACCACGTCCGGTTTTCCGTTCTTCGCGACAATGAGGCCGACGGATTCGGTGGCGGACCGCTTGCGGACGGCTTTTGTGGCGATGGAGACAGATTTTGAGGCGGCGAAGCCGAGGAAGATGGGGTCGGCGACGCGGACGAGACTGTTGTCGACGCAGTAGGCGTGGATGTGGGCGATGCCGCGGGTCGACATGTCGGAGATGATGGAGTTGAGGAAGAGAGCGTGGTAGAGGCCGCCGTTGCCGTCTGGTGCTACTGCGATCTGCAGAGGAAGGGAGGAGCGTGTTAGTCTTGATGACCACTAATCTGTGGTGGAATGGGAGATGGAGAGGGGTTGTAATGATGTGCATACCTTCGACTTTGACTCCAGCAATATCTTGCCCTCATTACTCAGACACGGCAACACGCCCTGCTCAAAAACGAGCACATTCTCCTTCTCCAAGCCAAAGTAATTGTGTTTTTCGAAAAACTCCTCCGTCGGCTGCCGCGTCGGTCCGCTCGTCATCACATACCACGGCACCACCGCCTTCTCCTTGCCGCACTTCTTCGCTGCCAGTTCCTGCACTTTGATGATGCGCTCGGCCTGCAGCTGGAACAGCGACTTTTCACTCGGGAGGCCGATGTTGTAGCAGCCTTTTGGTGCGGAACTGCCCAGGCGTGTGCCTTGCCCACCGGCCATCAATACAACACCGACTTTGTTGTCCGCAATCAGTCGTAGACCCTGGTCATTCCACACAGCGATATCCTCTTCCGACGCATCCAACATCGACGCCGTAGCGCTTTCCGGTAAGGGGTCAAGTGTGGGCTTTGCATCTCCTTCTGCTGCAGGCGCGGGCTTGAGTGCCTTTTCCGCAATCTCGTTGATGTGTTCTGGGTCGATGTCGGAGAGTTGCTGGAAGAGCTCTGCTTTCTCGGGGTCGGAGAGCTCGTCCCAGTATTGCAGGACGTGGTCTTGAGATGCTTTGGAATAGGTTTCGCGCAGTTTCTTGAGCTCGTCGTCGGTAGGTGGGGTGAGGGGTGCGCCGGTGGGTTTGGTGCTGGAGAGGTGGAGGCGCTCCATGAGGGAGCTCATGTAGCCGGACATTGTGGTGGTGGTGTTAGTGATAGTCGAGGGCAATGTCTGACTTGTTTCGAAAGCAGTTCAGATGGTGAATCAGATCAAATATCAGGGACAGGATGCTGTTGTTTGTTGCTTTGCTTATGATAACTCAGATTAGGTTTCAAATGATGTCAATGCGGGGCATGTTTCAGATATGCAATAGGTGCACAGGAGTATAGATGCTACATCACTGACCACAAAGTTGAGCATAGTCTTTATAGCATTCTCCCAGACGACCTTCAAGACTCCGACGCGCCCACATTACCTACTAATTCCAGCCATAATAAAGTCTCAGCTGACTTATTGAGGCATACTTCACAAGACTTCCGCGTATGAAATGTATGCACAAAGCACGACGTGTGACTGAGCAAAGCTTTCCTAGTATAATATACGATACACTGTGCAGCAAACCACTGCTAGACTTTTGCCCTTTCAAATCCTCTCCTGTCCCCAAACTTGATGGTGCATTCCACTTTTTCACCCTATGCTGGGGTCGGCCCTCTCAACACCCAGTCGCTGTTCGTATCATAGATGTCTGGAACATCCCCATAGCCCTGTCCCGGCACAGCTTCTGGTGCAGCATTCTCCCCAGTGAGTGGCGGTAACCGTGGCATATTGAAGAAATTGAACACATCCAGAAACTCCATATCACCCATAGCCGGACTTTGTCCTTTTGCTGGCGTTACTACAGCACTCATGCCAGCTGCAGCAGACGCGACCTGATTCGTTGGTTGCCGTGAGATGAGGAAGTCGAGGTCGTATGCTGTGCGTCTCATGTCTGCCAGAATCTTCACTGTAGATGGAGTAGCGCGTTCGCCGTTCGGCATTGTGACGGCGGCTTTTTCAGACTCTGTGAACTCGTCGAGGACGCGCTGCAAGAGTTGTGCATAGCGATCTGCAACCGGCCAGTATGTCCCGATTTCGCGCAGGACGGTCACAAAGTAGTTGACGGATGGGTTGATCTTGTGGTCGATGGTCGAGGAGTGAACAAGTAGAAGTCGAGCTGCGACCCAGACTGAGAAGGCGAATGGTGGTCCTAGCTTGTTGAGCATGCCGTTATTCTTTACGTGGGCGCAGAGTGCTGAAAGTGACTCGACAGCAGTGAGACAGTATTGGCTAGCTCTGAATGATGGTGCAAATAGAGGAGATCTTCGAGCAGGATAGCCTGCGGACGAGTGTAGTCGTATGATCGTGCTGGTTGTAGGGGTTAGTATTGGGCGACTGTAAGAGATGATGCAAGACTTACGTATGATATGCCACATGAAGCATCACCCATCCACAGTTGATGTTCTTGGAGGCTGCATTGTCGAATAATTGTGCTGTGCTATTGTATTCTCTTGGCAAGCTGTTTTTCCACGAAGTCAGAGTGGCATCCAGCTCTCTGTACTGCTTCTGCCATTGTTCAACGTCACCAAGTGCCATGATGTCGATGGGTATCTTGAGGAACTCGTGTATTCGTGACATGATTCCGACGACCTCGACATAATACGAGAATGAGCCCAAATTGTCCGCGTTATTCGGCCAGTCAGTTCGATCCTTATTCCTGAACCACCTAGTCTCGACGTTTTGGTTCTTCATGAACAAGTCGTCCCGGCATGGTAGTCTTCGATCTATCTCTTTTTCATCCAGTGCAAACTCGAATGCTGTGGCGACTGTAGCATATCGATCGAGTATGTAGACCATCCAGAACAGTCTTCTCCGACTTTCTTCTTCCACCCAGGTTATCGCATCGGGAAGTATCATGGCACGAAGTGTGTAGATTGAAGGGAAGCGAGGCTGCACAGCAGGCGATGTGACTTCAATGGAAAGTCCGAGCTGGACTGTCGAGCGTGCGAGAAGTGCGAGCACATTCCATCCTTTGGGCCCATTGGAATCACCAGTAAGATCCAAGGCCAGAATTACTAGCGCTGTTACGGCCTTCACGCTACTGTTCTCCAATCCGAACAGGAGGACTTTCCGCTTCGAGGTTTCATAGTATCGAGTTCGTGCCGCTTCGTCGAGTCGGGAGTCTGCTGAGAATCGTAACGTCACAGCGACTATCGCATGGAGGATCATGCGATCTGCTTCATCGAGACTGGAAGCGCCGAAGAGTGTGTCAAAAGTGGATCGGCGGTGAAGGATTGGGCACCAAGTATTAACGTGTTTGAAGTAGAGGTCTGTCAGGGAGTAGAGAAGGTCGTAAGGAGGAAGTTCGTGGTCGTCATTGGCTGGGACAGGGTTAGTGAGAGCGATTCCACCAGCAGCATAGTAGGATTGCTGCTCAGGTGGTTGGATTGCTGGGATTGGCTCAGGTCTTGCAAAAGACTCTGGTGTTGATTGAGGATAGGAAGGATTGTTGATGCTGCCATACATTTGTTGTCGAGCGCCCTGATCGATGACATTGGGTGACCGAGGCGAGTACGGGTTTGTAACGGAAGATGCGGCTCGCATCTGTCCAAGTTCAGGTCGATTCAGGATGTTTGGACTTGCGAAGAGGTTTGTCTCCTGTGGTGAGGACGCTTGTATGGGCGCGAGTGTGTTCATTGTTGCTGTGGGGGCTCCATGGGTTCCATTTGAGGTCAGCATCGCGATGGCATTGGATTGACTGGCAATGATGCCCTCTAGTCGGTCTGTTTGATACGTTAGCAGAATTCATGCAAATTTGTCTTCTAGGAGAACATTGAGTAAGGGGGCGTTTGCGATCACGAAGAGCCGTCGTCAAACACCTCGTCCTCGGGGCCAAGTAGTCCTCGACCAGTGATTCTCTCCTTGTTCGTGAATGCAAGACATCACCTTGAGGTCACGTGCCCATACTGGAGGTGGTCTTTCGCGCGAAAGCATGACAGGAGCACAACACAAGACTCGCAGGAGGACTTGACCTACCGAGACGAGCTTCCAACTCGCGCCCATAGCCAGCTCTCAAGCCCGGCTTCTTCCTCTCCCTGTACTCGCAAACCTGACTGTTCCGCAAGCACCAGCCACAGTTCGGCTGCCCACGATCGCACTTGACCTTTCGCTGCTTGCAAAGCTCGCACGACACACTCATCGGGCGTTTCCGCTTCTTGCCATCTCCGCCTTGGCCCTCGCTGTCACTTTCAAACTCGTCGAACTGCTGCGTGCTGGCGCGTCGCGGCTCGGGTTGTCGGGTGGCCTCGGAGACCGCGCCATTGTGAGTGCCGTACGATTGCGGGTGAAGCCGAGGGTCGACGCCGGCGGTCTCGTTGTTGAGGAGGTTGGGATAGGCGGATGAGGATGAGGCCATGCTGAGCTGTATCCCTCGCCTGTGCTCGCCGCGTCAAAGCCTGGCTTCTCGGAACAGTATTGCTGCGAAGAAAGTCTGTGGAACGAGGTCCGATTGCGGCTTGCGGGGAAAAAGCGGGTCGTGATCTCCGAGCTTCGAAGTGAGTCACGTGCCGGTAGAGTCCCCGATATACCCAATCTTGACCAGTTCGTCCGGTATACCTCCACGTCAACAACAACGCGTGCAATATCAGGGAGAGTCATTCCACGGTCATGGCGATGGCGACGGAGATGTGCTCTTGGCGTAAGATTGAAAGGTGTGTTCGTCGGCGTCGGACGTATGTGACTGGATGCTCAAAGTCGGGACAATGACGACCGAAGCTGGGCATATAAAGTGAAACCAAGTCCTCTCAATCCACCAGAAATTATCTGCTACAGTACATCATGACGTCCTCATCCGTCCGGGACTTTCCAACCATCTCCAAAGTCCGCACCTTTATAATCGAAGGCAAGTCTTATCTCAAGAGCACGAAATTACCATATACTGACCACCTCTCAGGAGTCGGATCAGGAGGAGACTATCACAATGTCGAAGGTGGCCACTGGTTGATCGACTCGAAGATGTATGCTACTATCCCGCCACAAACGTTTAGCACACACTAACACCTCTAGTTCAACGCCCCTCAGCGGCGAAGAAGCATACCGCAAATCACGCACGAGCTGGGGCATCAACGTCCTCGGCTCTTTCTGCGTCGAGCTTGAAAGCAGCGATGGCACTAAAGGGTTCGCTACAGGCTTTGGAGGGCCTCCAGCATGCTGGCTTGTACACGAGCACTTTGAGCGGTTCCTGATTGGTGCCGGTAAGGATCGAATCTCTTCTTCGCTTGCTACATGGCAGCTAACATGACCCCGATCCCCGCAACACAAACCACCTCTTCGAGCTAATGTACCGGGCGTACGTATCCCTCCTTCTCTGCCCACCACCCAACCTAACACCCATTCCAGCTCCATGTTCTACGGCCGCAAAGGCCTCCCCATCGCCGTAATCTCCGTCATCGACCTTGCCCTCTGGGATCTCCTCGGCAAAATCCGCCACGAGCCCGTCTACAAGCTCATCGGCGGCGCAACCCGCTCCCGCCTCGACTTCTACTGCACCGGTCCCTCCCCGACCTCCGCCGCCTCCCTCGGCTTCACCGCCGCAAAAGTGCCCCTCCCCTACAGTCCTGGCGAAGGCCCCGCCGGAATGCGCGCAAACATCGCCTTCCTGACCGCGCACCGCGAGGCCGTGGGTCCCGACTTCCCGCTTCGCGTGGACTGCTACATGTCGCTCAACGTGCCCTACACGATCGAGCTCGTCTCGAAATGCGCGCATTTGGACATCGACTGGTGGGAAGAATGCCTCGCCCCCGACGACTTCGACGGGCACGCCCTCCTGAAACGCGCTCATCCCACCGTGAAATTCACGACCGGCGAGCACGAATACAGCCGCTACGGGTTCCGCAAGCTGATCGAGGGCCGCAACATCGATATCATCCAGCCGGACATCATGTGGTGCGGTGGGCTGACGGAGCTGTTGAAGATCAGCGCAATGGCGGCGGCGTACGACGTCCCCGTGGTGCCGCATGCGAGCGGGCCGTACAGTTATCACTTTGTGGTGAGTCAGGCGAATGCGCCGTTCCACGAGTATTTGAACAATTCGGCGGATGGGAAGAGCATTGAGCCGGTGTTTGGGACGTTGTTCAGGAATGAGCCGATGCCGAAGAAGGGGTATATTGATGTGGCTGAGTTGGATAAGCCTGGGTTTGGGCTGGAATTAAGCCCGAACGCGAGGTTGGTGGATGGGAGGAATCTGTTGAGGGCGAGCCCAAGTAGGTCTTTGCAGGTGACGGAGGAGGAAGAGCAGGGGAAGAATGAGAAGTAGTGTGCGGACTGAGGCTGAACAGGATTGACACGGCGAAGATGCATACACATATTGCAGATAACACAAACGGAGAATTTGGCATGAAGGCTACCATACAAGTCGCTTCAAATGATAATGCTCGTTAGGATCTACGGGTAGCATATCTCCATCGCTTGCATCCTTGAGCCTACAATTTGCAGCGCGTGTCAACGCTCGATAAACTCTGATCTTCTGCTAGCACACCTCAGACACACCCATCCCTGAAGCCTGCGAAAACTGACGATGCTTGGTAAGTTCAGATCTAGAGCCATCACAGCTCGGGCGGCCTCGTTCTTGTAGCTTTACGGGACGATTGTCGATACACCTTGAACTTCGAGCAATACATCCATCAAGTGGGATGGAATGTCGGGACGCGAGTCGACCACATGAGCTATTTCCCTTGACCGATCATCATCCAATTCCCATGTTGCGATATCAGTCTTGGTCCACCTGGGCGCCATGTCTGCGATGGTCCTCTCCAGATGTTCCACAATACTAGTTGTCTCTTCATCGAGGCTCACAAACTTACGTAGCCGTGGCAAGCGAAGTGGCCATAGAGCAATCTCACCACTCTCCCAGGACGGTAGTATGGTTCCCTGCCCTCGCACCCTCCAAAGCTCTTTCTCTCGCTCTTCGTCCCCGACGGACCATGTGAGTCGATGTCTCAACAGCACTTTTACTGCTTCAGTGTAGCATTTCTCTAGTTCAGCCCAGCAGTCACCCAGTCTTATGTGTCCTCGACTGATACTGGCAGCGTCATCTAGTATCCCTGAGTTTGATCCTGGCGCGAGTCCAAGTGACACTACTTCGAGTGCTTCCAGCCGATTGATCACGTACATGACATGTATGAAATGGTTCCAGTGAGGAAATACCATGTTATAGGTGAAGTGAGTCAAGTGTGATGCTGCAGATGTTTTCAAAAGCGACGGCGATGCGAGTAGGATGCAAGGAGGCTCTTTCTCAAAGTAGTGATCTGGAGAATACCAAGAAAGTGTGTCAGCTGCAATGTATCTCAATGTGAATCGAATCTCGCCTAGACTTATATAGTTTGGTAAACGGCTTCGTGTACGCACACAGATCCATGAAGCTTCGATGCAGCACTGCACGAAGGAACGTCAGCAGGACGCAAGAATAAATTGAACACATACAAGTACCAAAGTTAGTTAAACAGTTACCGCCATGCACTCTCATCTCACCCCATGCCTGAAAGTCGAGCAGATTCCATGGTGCTGATACCATGGCAGTATAGGGCTCCTCCGTGCTGTCAGAGCGACTCAGAGATTTAGGTTTTTGCCGACGGAACTCGACAGACTGGTGTGGAATCGCAAATGCCCAACCATGATCCATGTACACCTGGACCAGCATCAGGTGGTGCCACAAATGCGGTTCCATGACTAGCATCAAACGAGAAGGCGAGAGAGGGCGCAGTAGATGCATAAGACGGCCTGGGCGTATAAAGCTGATGGATGATGAGACGTATAATAGCACACTGTCCGTCACCTTGGCGAGTCCTTTGCTAAATGCAGATTCTGTCGAGACTCCTTTGGGTCCCGTGGGATTGCAGCTCAAAGCCAACTTGAGTACCGTGAAACTCTCTTCGTTGAGATCAATCTTGAGATAACTGAACAGAGTAGGAAAGGCAATCCTTCTCCAATCCCTGCAGACAAGCGAGAAGTTCTTCAGATCTGGGTATTCCAATGTCTTCCAGAGAAGTTCTGATGGCACCTCGGAGGCATGGACGATGGATGGAGGATCGATCGCTATAAACGAGACAATTGAGACCAGGATTTCCTCGGGAAGGTCATAGATAGATGCACGAGGTGCACTGCTAGCCATGTCTAAGCGCGTGACGAAAATGTGTAGTCGTGTTAAAATGGTATGTATAGCTCTTCAATGCACAAGTCGAGGAGATCAGATGGTCGTGATGAACAAGGCACCGACGTGGAGGACAGAAGAGCAATAATGCGATAACTGAATAGAGGCAAGGTATGTAGAGGTGGTGTGGTGTTCAGGTGTGAGTTCGCAAGAACGTTGTTGTTATTGTTGTCTGATGACGATCTGGCGGAGCTCATCCCGTCCACTCCACGTTGAAGGCAGGCACGTCTCTTTCCTTGAGCAACTCAGATTCCGAGATAGCTCTCTTTCATTCGAGAATTCGTCAAACACTTCTCAAGCAGGCACCAGCATCATCTCAGCAATCCAGTCGAGCAGGCTTCCCACGACTCTATCCCATCGCACGACATGCCATCTCACCTCTCCTTCCACCGTCTCCCACCAATCCTTAGCGCGTCCCTCCTCGCTCTCCTCATCGACTGCTGCAGCAACATAATCGCTCAGCGCATCCGACATTGGAAGCTGTCCACCACCACGCCAACGAATTCCAAGCTCTGGCACCCAACACAGCCTGCCCCTCAGCCCTTTGTCTTCGATCGAGTTCTATTTCTGCAGTTCGCGTTCATGACGGTGATTCTAGCGCCGCTAAACTTTCTTTGGCAGAATTGGTTAGAGAAGACGTTCCCGGGCTGGACGGTCGTGGGTGGAGGCACAAGTCGGCAGGGAGGGAATCGAGTGGACGGGAAGAACGAGGGCGATGTCGAGATGGGAGAGATGAGGGGACGTGCGGCGGGACTACTTAATGATGGTGATGATGAAGAAGAAGAGGTCATCAAGAAGCGGAACTGGGTCAATATCGCGCGCAAGTGGTTCACCGATTGCATAACACTCGGCGCGCTCTTCAACACCACGGGCTTCATTGTGATAATGGGCATATTGAAAGGGAAGAGTATAGCACTTATCCTATTCAGCCTGCGCACGGAAATGCTGGGAATCATATGGGATAGCTACAAGGTGTGGCCGATTGCCAACTTTATCAGCACGACATACATTCCGGTGGAAAGACGCATTGTGTTCCTGAGTGGTTGTGGCCTGATATGGAACATATATCTCAGTCTAGTGGCGGCGAGATTGTGATATAAAGAACCTGCAACATTGCCCAATCACAATTTCGAAGACCTTCGCTGTTTAGTCTTCGCTCCGAGGACTGGGTGGACACCTCGTGCTCGGTATCGTCATTCTAACACTCCTGGCGTGTCATTCATCTGCTCATACCCGACCATGAGCCAGGGCTTGTCGTGCGGAATATTGGATAGTCCTCTCGCGCTCCACCGGCGTCTGTACCACTCTGAGGTTCGTCCGCAGATGCATTTCTTCCGTGTGGATGACATCGCAGTTGCGCGAGATGAGGCAGGTGGGCCATGGTTTGCCGCATGCATAGCTAGTGTTTGGTTAGCAACCACTACACTTTGACTTGCAGATGGAAGATTGTGGCAGACTCACCAGAACTTCGCTCGGCATACGCAAGTCATCAGTCTGCAGCCCGTCTGAAACTGGTCAGCCGGAAGTACTTTAAGCTCTGTCCAGAATTGGCATACACTCATCTCAATCATCATGCTACACTTCCAACACTGACGCCACCCCCTCGTACTCCCGAGACGCAAGACAGCAGCAACAGCCGAGTCATTCTGGATACCGTTCTGTCCCAGTGCTGGACACGTATGCCCAATCCTCGGCCTTCCAGCATTACAAAGCGTGCAACCGAAGCGATCGCAGGTCTTGCAGTAAATCGCGAAATGCATGTATCGTGCCGAGCGCTTGTCAGTGAGCTTGCTACATTCCGGGAATGGGCAGAACCACCTCTCTGTGTGAGGGATGTCGTGGATAGCTTTGGCTGCTTTGTATTGCTTGAGGACTGCGCTTGAGCAGTTATTCTTGATGATGGGGCCTGGGATGATAGCAGTGTCGCTGCAGCAAGTTGGTGGGAACTTTGCGGTCGTTTCTGAGGGTCCGAGTTTGGAGGTGATGAGTGATGCGAAGCATGGTTTGCAGTATTCGTGACCGCATTTGAGCGAGACTAGGCCACGTAGTGGTAGGGTTTCGGTGCAAGCTAAGCAGTCTCGTTGCTTTTCAGGTGGCACGGCACGCTTCAGCAGTTGAACAATGCGCTTGCGTAACGACATCCCTTGCGCTGTTATTGGCTGCGTCGCTGTTTGTAATGGTGATTGTGTTGGTGGTTGTTTTCGTAGCAGTTTCCGAGAAGGGAGTGCCACATCACGACGCTCATGGTAGGCAGTAGCATCCGCGATGGGGGCGGGTTGTACTATTTCTGCTGTACTCATGTTTGCATGCGGTATGATGTAGGGCCAGACCTTACAAAGAGAGTGCCCGAGCGTCCACAGCGTGATAGTAACGCTTAAGAACCGATCAAAGCTGCGTAAGCTAGCGCTGAAGAGAATGATCACTTTCGTTGTTGTAGTCTATGATAGAGTCACGAAAAGAGTGGCGTAACCTCAACAGCCTAGTGGTGCAGCTTGAAGCGTGAAGAAAACAGCGCTGGATAGTGATAAAGGATAAGCTCACATTCAGTGTCACGGTCTGAGCTTGGCCTGATGAGGGGCGCGCCGTAATGTCAACGACCTGGTATATTGGCTTTTGAGATGAAAGGAATCTGCGCAGGATGTCTACGAAGAGAGGTGCACAATCAAGAGCAAAAAGCTGTGCTCGACGATCGAGTGCGCCTAACTCTATATTGCTTGTGACCCAGATATCATATTTTGACCTTTTTCACTTGTTTGGTGCACATATTCGAGGCGTAGTCGAGCCTATCAACCTTGACCTCTGCTCTCATCAACAGGCTTCACGATCTTTCTTTGGTTGACGTTGTGTTTGCGTGAATTCATATGTTGATACAAATCAGCCGGGCAAACACGATTGCCGACATCGCCGAAAGGCGTAAGGTCGATCTCGGGTGCACGCAGACTAGCTCTCAAAGCAAACACTATGCTGGAACGGCCTTGATCGTTCGCGACGACTCGATGTCTGCCTGCCTGGGCTCGACCCCAGCTCAGAATGCGCAATGTGTCTCCAATCAGTATTGTCGGTCCATCAGCGTCTTTCCAGTACGCTGGCATGTCTTCTACTTCGCGAATCCAGACCTGTAGACCTTTGTCCCTACCATCGCAAAGTGTCAACAAGCCGTTGTCTGTGTGGACTCCGGCCGTGCCTTTGTTTGGCATGTACTTGAAGCACCGCAGTAACGTCGGGAGTGCCGTATCCACATCGCCGATGGGGACGTCCAGGCACCCGTCAAGCAATGGTGTCCACGCATCGTATGAGATATTCAGTGCGGCAGACAAGTCATATAACACTCGAGCGAGTATTGATCCGGTCATCTGCCACATCTGCCGTACACCGTTATCAAGCTCGGTCACACTGTCTGCATTCTGAATGCGCCGGAATGTCACATACTCCTTCTCGCCATTGACATCATAATAACCTGATTCCGTGTGATACGAGGAAGGATAGGTACCTATCTTCACGTCGTCTGGCTGCTGAAAGAACTTGCTAGTGGACAGACGTAGACTCTCCATGCATTCTTGCAACTTGACGGGCAGAATGAGTGGCAGATGGCCTTGACTCAGAAGGTTTTGGACCTCATCTGAAGATAGCAGAGGCGGTGGATGCGGTGGAGGCGCATGGTAGTCTTCCATATTTTCCACTGAGGCTTGACGAAAAGAAGTGGTCGCTCATCACTGGCAAGCACTGCCAGACGAACTGTTGTGGTTGTGGACGAATGCGGCAGGGTAGGTAACAGTGTCAAACCCGAGCAACACGAATGAGCGGGAACACGACAAGCCTATTATCGGTCACAGAGTGCCAGCAGTTTTCCAGAAAAAGCGTCGGGATCGGGCTTCCTTTGGTGATATAAACACTGTATAAACGAACGAGCCCCCCCTCCTGATGATCGTCGAGTGATGCATGTCGTGTGAACACATGCTCCCAATCCCTGCCACACTTCCTGTCCTTTCTACCCCATCCACGGAGACCCGAGACCCTGCCTCCGTCACGTTCAATCCTTGGTGTTGTGAATCTTGTTCGGAAGCGCGCGCTCCACACTCTCCGGGACAATCTTTTGTAGAGCCTTAGGAACAACCGAGTCCCGGCCATCCTCAGCAGCATGCGTCTCGCCCAACTCAGTCGTCTTCGCAGAGTCAGATGTGTTGTGGATAGAGTTAGGCAAGATTCTCTCGACAGCCTCGGGCACAATCTTCTGAATTGCCAGCGGCACGATGGAATCCTGACCATTGTTTAGGGCGTGTGTCTCGCCTGTGACGGTACTCTCCGGGTAGAACTGCGCAGCCTCACCATGCTTCCGCGCCTGCTGATTGATTAGCTCTGGATGTGCTGCATGAATATGTCAGAACTCACTGGAAGAGCAGTTGGCCCACCCAGTTCAGCCGCTAACCCATCCGGAAACGTCCTTGCAGTTGATGGTTTGTCCGGATAGTACTGATATACAACAGCACATACCCCGAGCGTCGTCAGGACGAATGTGCCGAAGGAGAGGAAAGCCTTTAAAGGTCGTGCATGTGTGTAAGGTTCTGTTGAGAAAACTCCGAGGACATCATTGTCTTCATGTACTGGCTCGCCAAAGTTCCGTCGTTCTTGCTTGTCCCACCAGTCTCCGTAGGGGTCACGCAGTGATCTCTTGATTGCTGGAGGGTTGATGAAGCCGCCATTCTGTTTCATCTGTCAGACAGGAACAAGGCTATCTCCGAGTTGAATGCTGTAACGTACCATGCCCGGATCAGTACTTGTGTCTAGATTTCTCCCATCATATGGTGCGTTCATATTGTTTGTAATCCCTGAGAGTGTAGATGCTGCCTTCGGAGCTGGACATCGGAATGCGACATTGACGAGCGGGCGAGCCGCGGCGAGTCTTCGTGGTATCATTGCTGACATGTCGTCAGCAGGCGTATAGCGGTATATTTGTTGTGCACGAAGCAATTCAGACCTTTGCTGCGTAAACCTGTTTCTCGATTAGCTGCTTCCAATGGTATGAGGTCGTTTCCTGACCGAAAGAAAGCACGTGACTGGACTTGAGTTACAGCCTTAGTCGAGCTGTAGGCGTGTGTTCTCGGCGGACGGGGATAATCAATCTGTTCACCTGACCCGATTTACTACCTTTTTCAGCACTTTCGACGACTGGTCAACAACAAAAGCCGATAATCATATTCTAACTTCAGATCCTGTATCTCCAGCTCCCTGGCTATCCGTGGCTATAAGCAACGATAAATTCCAAGTACCATCCCATGTGCCACGCCAGGTCATCCAGCATAGAGAGGGCTTTCCCCTATGGTAGAAGGTGATCAAGATCTTGAAGATGCCACTCAAAATGGCACGAAAGCGTCGGAAATAGCTGAACACGCAGCACCTTTGAGTGGTGCATCATCTGCGAACATCGAACAGCTCCAGAATGCACCCCAAGCTCCCACACCACTCCCACTTCCTAATGGCGCCTCCCATGTACCAGAATCAGCTCCTCGTGGTAAGAAACGGAAACTGGCAGAAGTTAGTCAGCTCCAACGATCTCGTGCGCTCTCGCCGCCTTGGAAGAAAATCGAGGCGGAAGGACCCACGTCGTTCATGGAAGATGGCCGGCGCAAGTCTGGGAGAGTGAACAACCTGCCCCAAGAACTTCCGCCCACCAAAGCTAAAAGACAATCACGCACTGCTCTACAGAAGATATCTCCGGATAAGGTCAAGCGTGCATCCGAAAGGACTGCTGCCAGTACAAACAGAAACTCGAAACTGCCTAAAGAACCCTCTGTGAAACCAGACCCTCGACCACGAAATGCACCGAGATCGGCAAAGGAACCACAAGCCGCGCAGTCTAAACAGAAAGGGTCACAAATAGCAATGATCGCAGAAGACGATATCCTTGGAAAGACAGGAAGACAAGTTCGTGGCTATGGACGGCGCAACAAACAGGTGGACCTACCACAACCTGCGGAGGACAAGCGACGGCGGATGGGAGGGAAAACGAATGGGACAACAAATCACCTGGAAGATAAAGTCAAGCTGGAAACTCTTCCTGTCACACTGAAGCCAATCAAGAGTCTTAAGATCAATTTTCGGCCTCCACCTTTGCCTATACTCAATCCTAGCAACATACCGGCACCGTGTAAGTTCGCTTCGGTGCGAAATTTGCTGGCACAAGATGATCCACTTGAGGATGAAGAAGAGGAAGTCGCATACACGGAAGCCGTGGCCAAGCAGGAAGCAAAGGTCATCGAAGAGCTCGAGTCTGCTGCACGACCGGGAGGCTATCTACATGGGGAGGCCTGGCTGGATGCAACGATGGAAGTGCAAGACGAACCAGAGACACATTACACGCATCCTGATTATCTGCTCAAGCACATTATAGACTTCCAGCCGCGACTAGAACGCGAGCGGGCACTTCACCTGGCTACAGCCAAAAGACTGGCGCATCTTGCCTTGGCAGAATGGAGACGACGACAGCCCAAGAGTGATGAGGAGCTATCGGAAGAACAAATGCGTCTCTTTGTTGCACTGTATAAAAAAGCTTTGAAAGAAATGGACAACAAATGGACGGAGGTGATTATACACGTTAAGCAGCGTAAGCTTCTGCAGTATGAAGAAGAGCAACAAAAGTTGGGCAAGAAGGCCCTCAATGCTATGCTCGATCAGTCGGACCAGATGCTAGTCGGCAGAAGGCAATCGAGGATGCAGGCTGACGACGTGGAGGACGAGGAACAAGGGTCGGACGATAACAACACAGAAGATCAGTCAGACAGCAATGATGATGATGATGAGTCTGTTAACTCATCGGCTTCCGACGCTGAGTCGTCAAGGGAGGAGTCAATCGGAAGTGACGACGAACTTACAGCTGAAGAGCTCAGAAGGAAGTACTCTTCCGTCGCTGCGCAAATCGCACCTGTACCGGTCCTGGACAACGACATCTCTGATCTCGAGGGAGACAACGATGCGGCTGATGCACCCGATCAAGGTCAGGCAGACTTACGGGCCTTGCTGCAGGACGAGGCACCCTCCGGACTGAAAGTCCAGTCTGCTGCTAAAGTATCTCATATACCGGACAATGGACGGAATGATGGTGTCAACTCCCCTGAGCACGTTGACGATACCGCTGGCGAGGAGAAGCTGGGGATAGATCCTTCAAAGGTAGTGATGGACGAAGTGGATGACATCCTATTAGATGATGACGACGAAGAATCCGATTCTGACGACGACGGCGACTCTGAGGACGAGGACGATAACAGTGCTGAGGACGAGGACGAAGATGATGATGGCGAGGACGAAGAGGATAATGGTCTACTAGGCTTCCTGACCAAGAAGCAAGTCAAGGCAATGACCAACGGTGACGATACGAGCGCCAACCATATCGGCACGAAGGCTGTGGGTGACGAAGACTCTCCTGCTAATGCTGACTCTGATGTTGTGACCTTGGATGCTGGGGCAGCAGTTGGTACAACGACGACGCCTCACGAGACCGAGTCAGACCAAGCGAGTTCCGCAGTCGACACCCCTGTTGGAGATTACAGCAGCGAAACCTCACCAGCTAACATATCTACCACAAAGCACTCGGAAGCTGACCCCATATCCTCGATTGAGCCCGATCAGCAAGTACTTGTTCAATCCAGCTCGGCCATAGTGAATCCGGACGCGAACAGAATCGAGGTGCCTTTTCTTTTACGCGGTACACTTCGAGAATATCAGCACAATGGTCTGGACTGGCTGGCAGGCATGCACCGATCTCAAACGAATGGCATTCTTGCAGACGAAATGGGGCTGGGGAAAACAATACAGACTATTTCGTTACTAGCCCATTTGGCCACCAAAGAACATATTTGGGGACCTCATCTTGTCGTCGTGCCCACAAGTGTGATGCTGAATTGGGAAGTGGAATTCAAGAAGTTCCTGCCGGCATTCAAGATACTCACTTATTATGGCACACAAGAAGAGCGGAAAAGGAAACGATTGGGTTGGACCAACAACGACATGTGGAACGTTGTCATCACATCCTACCAATTGGCACTGCAAGATGCGGCAATTTTGAAGAGAAAGGCTTGGCACTATCTGGTCTTGGATGAGGCACACAACATCAAGAACTTCCAGTCCAAGAGGTGGCAAACTTTGCTCACTTTCAACAGTCAAGCTAGACTCCTCTTGACAGGAACACCATTGCAGAACAATCTGACAGAACTGTGGTCCCTGCTGTTCTTCCTAAGGCCCGGAGAGTCTGAAACAGGTGGAGTGAAGTTCGCCGATCTTGCCACGTTCAACAAGGTCTTTCATCGACCTGTCGATCAGATCATGGAGAGTGGAAGAGAGGCGCTTGACGATGAAGCAAAAGAGAGTGTCACCAAGCTGCACAGAGTTCTGAGGCCGCATCTGCTTCGTCGATTGAAGGCGGATGTGGAGAAGCAGATGCCGAAGAAGTATGAGCATATTGTAAAGTGCCGGCTCTCAAAAAGACAACGCCAACTCTACGACGGCTATATGGGTCTCACAGGTACTCGCGAGAGCTTTCAATCTGGCAATTACATGTCCATCATCAACTGCTTGATGCAACTTCGGAAAGTCTGCAACCACCCTGACCTGTTCGAGACGCGTCAGATTGTAACATCGTACGCCATGCCGAAGTCTGCTGTTGCTGAATTCGAGATAAAAGAGCTCCTCGTTCGGAGACGGATTACACAAGATGAAGACTATGCTCGAGCGGGGCCCGGCCTGCTCAATCTCTGGCGCGAGAACATGCCGTTCACCGTGGCTCGGAGGTCGAACACTCTTGCTTCAAATGATCCACTGGATCTGTTGGCACAGGGGCAAGATAAACGACTGGACAGCATGTTGCAAGCTGGAAGTGACACAATAGCATCAGCGTACTCCGGCTTGAAGCTCACGAAGGGACGGGATCGACTTTCCCAAATACACGAGCAGCGTCGTCGCAGCGATCCTCGAACACGCAAAGTGTCTGCCTATCCTGCAAGCTTGCTTCGAAGACTGCATGTTGACTTGAAGCCGACACGGCCTTCGCGCGCCTTCATCGTTGATGTTTCGTCCGGTTTGCAGGCAGGCTCGTCCATGCTAACTTCTGATACACTAGCTGAAATGGTCACAACATTGCCAGCCAGAAGTGAAGCTATGGACGTGGCAGTACAGAAGTTTGGATGTGTCACCCCTGCTGTGGTAGCACCGAAGATGGCACAGCTCGCGCTGACAGAACGTGGCGTCAAAACCGTGCTGGATGCACAAACCTCTCTACCTGGTGATGCATTCCATGAAGCACGCACCAGGCTGTCGATTGCTTTCCCGGACAAGAGCTTAATCCAATACGATTGTGGCAAGCTTCAGGCTCTTGCACGTCTTCTGCGTGATCTTCAGGCCAAAGGATCCCGCGCTCTTATCTTCACACAGATGACAAAGGTCCTGGACATCCTCGAGCAATTTCTGAACTTACACGGTCATCGCTATCTGCGACTTGATGGTTCTACCAGAATCGAGGCACGTCAGCATCTCACCGAGCGCTTTAATAGTGATCCACGCATACTTGCTTTCATCCTGAGTTCGCGGTCTGGAGGATTGGGCATCAATCTTACCGGTGCAGATACTGTCATCTTCTATGATCTCGATTGGAACCCTGCCATGGACAAGCAATGCCAAGATCGTGCACATCGGATCGGTCAAACGCGCGACGTACATATCTACCGGTTCATTTCAGAGGGCACCATCGAGGCCAACATCCTACGCAAGTCAAATCAAAAGCGAATGCTCGATGATGTTGTCATCCAGGAAGGCGACTTCACCACGGAATACTTCAATCGCATCGATCCTCGCGAACTGCTCGAGAACGACAACGAAGTCGATGCTGCTGTAGATAAGATCTTTGGCGGCCGAGAAATGCAAGCAGACCAAGTGCTCGAGCAGGTGGAGGATACTGAGGATCGCGCTGCAGCTGAGATTGCGCAAAAAGAGCACGTTCATGTTGATGCTGAGGATGCGGAGGACTTTCAAGACATAGGAGATGCTTCAGAACAGCCAGCCGCTGATACTCCAAAAAGTGACGCTCCTCCTACGCCGGCAGCACTGACTGTCTCAAACACCCGCACAACTTCTGACTCACCGGCAGCTCAAGATGTCGACATGCAGGATGTGAGCCAGGTAGGCAATGACGAGGCTGGCGATGAGGAAGAAGAGCCAGGATCGTATGAAGAGTACATGCTGCGATTCGTGGAATGGGATCTGAAGGATGTGGTGATCAAGCCACCATCAGAACGAAGTAGGAAGAGAGCCAAGAAGGGCAAGGACTATGCAATGTCGAGGATAAGGAGGTGAACGGGAGGGTCATCTGCAAGCGAGCATAGCGTTTGATTCCATGAGACTTTAGTGCTTCCTCAGCATCATGTACATTTACTAGTCCCAGGACCTCAGGGTACTCATCTCAACCATCGTGCTGTTGACACTCGACATTCACATGCGACTCGCGCTTAAGTTCATTGTACCGAGCTGCCTATTCGAGCTCACGCCGCTGCCGATCAATGCCCCTCGCCAATGGTGACGAGCTTGTCTGCTTAAGACCACTTTTTCCCGGTCGATTCAATCTTTCTTAATCAACCTCGAAGAACCTTTCAATCACTCTCACACTTACTATACACTACACTACAACAACCTTCAAGATGCCACCCAAGTCCATGTTCGAGCCCAAGGAGATGCCCTTCAGGCATCTGGGACCCTCCGGTCTCAAGGTCTCCGTCTTCTCTCTCGGTGGATGGTTGACCTACGGAGGAACTCAGAAGTGCGTCCATCGCAGTGTCTAGCGTAGAGACCGACTGACCCGTCTTTGCAGGGGTGAGATTGTCAAGGCTTGCCTGCAGAAGGCATGGGACTACGGCGTGGGTCTTCTCAAGTCAGTTCAAGATGTACAGGAGCCTAACAGTTTTCTAGTGCAACACCTTCGACACTGCTGAGGTCTACGCCAATGGTGAGAGTGAGCAAGAAATGGGACAGGCCCTCAAGGAGCTTGGCTGGCCCAGGGATGAGTACGGTATGTGGAAGAAAACCGATTCCGCTGTCACGTAGCTGAGCTAATCATTCCCGGCAGTCCTCACTACCAAGGTCTTCTTCGGTACTGGTCGCAAGGTATGTGCAGGATGGTCAGTCCTAGTGCCCATGGCTAAGCTAACGTCACCCACAAGGAACCCAACACCCGAGGTCTCTCCAAGAAGCACATCTGTGAAGGACTCAAGAGCTCCCTTGAGAGACTTCAACAACCATACGTCGACATTGTCCTCGCTCACCGCCCTGACAACGCTACACCTATGAAGGAGATTGTCGAGGGATTCACGCAATGCATCCGCAACCTCAACCTAGCATACTACTGGTTAGTAGCAGACCATGAAGAATTGAGACACTAGGAACGTTAGCTGACGTTTCGATACCCAGGGGTACCTCAGAATGGTCCGCCACCCAGATCATGGAGGTCAGTAGCAAACTCTCCAGATTGTGACACCAGGGATACTAGCTGACAACGTTTGGATATCCAGGCTACTCAAATCGCCGAGAAGTACAACCTCATCGCCCCGATCGCCGAACAGCCTCAGTACAACGCCTTCCACCGCGAGCGCTTCGAGGTGGAGTACAAGCCTCTCTTCGACCAATACCAATACGGGTATGTCACCTTCTCAATCACTGGCGTTCTGCAAGATTGCATACTGACCAACATATAGCACAACCATCTGGTCCCCTCTCGCCTCCGGTCTGCTCACCGGCAAGTACAACGACGGCATCCCCGAAGGTTCCCGCTTCGCAAACCACGGTGACTTCTTCAACTCCAAGATCGAGCAGCTCAAGACTCCCGAGGGTAAGGCTCAAATCGAAAAAGTCCGTGGCCTCACCAAGATCGCGGAACGTCTCGGCTGCAACACCACCCAGCTCAGCTTGGCGTGGTGCGCCAAGAACCCCAACGTTAGCACCGTAATCCTCGGTGCGACTAAGGTCGAGCAGATTGAGGATAACATGGGTGCCATTCCGATCATCGCCAAGTTGACGCCGGAGATTATGGAGGAGATTGAGAAGATCTTGGATAACAAGCCGGCGCAGCCTGCGAGCTTTGGTCGCGACAGGGAATACAGGCCCAAGGTTGCTTAGATGTTGAGGCTCATGAGTTGAGTGGTTGAGCTGAAAGGCTGTTAATGTGGTGGCGAGAACAAAAAGGATCTGCTGGCAGATAGACAAGAATATGACTACACGATATATGTTCTGTGCTCATCTTCTAAGGATATGTGCTGCTGAAATCATGTCGAATCGCCGTCGTGATCGTCAATTATCGACATCGCGCCTTCTTCGTCCCCAGTTGCGACTTGGTTTCTTTGCAAGCACCTCGACACCACTACGACACATTTTGTTAACCTTTGTATATGATTAAAACAATTCAACTGTCACATACGACCACAGGAAGTTGAGAACAGGCCATCCCGTCCGCTCTGGCGTACTTAAGCAACTTACCGGCTGCGTAGTAGTTGGGTGGGTGACCACCAGCGAATTTCAGCTGTTGTATGTACCTTTTTCTTTTGGCCTTTTTTGCTTTTGCTACGAACATCAATATTGGTACACAGTGAATCCACAATAGTAGCATAACCTTTAGGTAAAGTTCGTGGTACTGTACTCTTCTTATGGTTTCTCAATTGACATTTGCATCTTCGAGACATCAAGGTAGGTATATCGTGCTAGAACACGAGGACAACTCGAGTCGTTGGGGGTGGTATGTCGTAACAATGTTCATTCCTGCAAACATTTGCTTCGCGACTGTGTGGCCAGAGAGGAGACAGAGTTAGGCATACGCGCTCTTCCCTTCGTATACTACGAAGCACAAACTCACGCAGACAAGCACAAACGGCGGCATGAAGGTGAAGGTGGAATGAAAATCCGTGAAGTAGCAAGGAGCGACGGAAGCAGCTTTTAGGCTTTTGGGATCTGTTACACCGTCGGCACACCGTCGGCACCGTCGGATCTGCCAGTAGTGGAAGGGGCAAGGCGATGGCAGCCTAATCATCGGGAGAGGCGGGTGGGGCGATCCTGTCATGTGCACGCCGCTCTGCGTGTGTCTGTCAAGGTCAAGATGCTGATCCTGGAAGCGGCGGAAGGCCAAGATATTCGCTTATATAGAATGACTACAGCTTGATAGATATGCCTTTCCTATCCAGCTCCAGTGCAACGGCAGCCAGCACGGCCATGTATCCCATCAAAACTAGCATCGCCACTTGATCACCGACGTGTAGAGTTGGTACCGTCATATTAACTAGACCTGTAAGCAAATTCGCCAGCAGGAAGATAGCCAGTCCGTTCCTGTTGAATGCTCTCAGTATCCGACTCGTCGCGAACTCCTCCTTCTCCTTCTCGGCGCTCTTCGTCTCATTCTGCTTCGTAAGTGCCACGTTCGGGAACGCAAATGCCTCAATGGCGGCGAAAAGCAAGAGCTGGATTGTATTGAAAGCGGCAATCCAAAGGACATACGGCAGATTGGCGAGACGGCGGAAGACTTGAAGCTTCAAACCAAAGGTGTAGTCGGTGAGGACGTAGAACAGGCCGCACCAAATCAACGACCACGTTCCCAACTTCCTCACAATGGGATCGTGCAGTATGCTCGTCGACGCTCCCTTGGCTGCCCGCGGAAGCACAATCATGCCCGCGCCCTGTCCCGCCAGAAATATAGCAAGATATCCAAAGAACGAAAACACGCCCTCTCGATTCTGGCTCAGCAGATCCGTCCTCGGTGCCGTAAGTATAAAGCCCTTGAGCTCCGTAAAGTCCAGCGCAATCTCATACGTGCTCGCCAACAGTATAGCCAACACACCATAGCTCGGTAGAAACCTGACAAACGCTGCATCAAAAACGGCCACAAACGGCGGCACAAACGCCATCGTGAAGAAGAAGTTCCAGTGGACGCCGTACTCCGTGACATGTTCTGCGTAATCCAGCCCCTTCACACTCCACAACCTCACCAAGCCCAGCACAAACAGCGGGGCGGCGTGCCGTGTAGCAGTCCGCAACCGAGCGAGTAGATTCTGTGAGAGTCCCGCAAGGCGGGCTTTCAGAACAGAGCGGGCCGCGACGACGCCGGCGGAGAAGACGAAGGAACCCACGCCGAGGTCCATGAGGGAGACGCCCCAGTTTTCGGTTTTGGCAAAGCGGCGGGGAAAGACGCGGAAGTCGACGGCGAGGATGGCGGCGCAGGTGACGATTAGCATGGTGCCGCGGTAGGCTGTGACGAAGGGTTTGACGGGGAGGGGGTCAGGGTCGTCTGCTGGGATTTGTGTGGGTTTGGCAGTAGCGCTAGGCTGGGGAGGTGGTGGCTTTGGCTTTGATTTGGGTTTCGAGGCGGAGGGACGAGAGGGGGAGGATAGGTAGGGAAGGGCGAGGAGGAGCAGGAGGGCGATGAAGATGTTGAGGGTTTGAGGTGATGAGGAGAGGAGGGTGGTTGCGTAGAGGATTGCTAGGCAGTTGAGCATGAAGTCAATCAGTGCCGCCACAGGCGTGTAGGGATGAAATAGTGACTGCCGAGCCTGGAGTATTGACCATAATAGCACCGTGACCTTCGAGACGCGTCAATGAGGTATTGTTGTTTATGTTGGTGTTGTATATTTGGACATACAGGCGCCACGAGGGTTACATTGTTGATTTCCCACAATGAGCTGCCGTTCAGATTTGACACGAAGGCTTCTTTCTGCTGCTTGTATGTTGCAGCGAGGGCGGCTTTCACACGGTCTTCGGGTATGGTTTCTGCCATGTGAGATGCTGGCGTTGTACGGAGGGACGGGAAGCAGGTCGAGGACGAGGACGAGGTCGCCATCAGTAGCAGTATCACAACAAAGACATAGAGGTCACGTGTTGGTTCAGTGGTAAGCAAGATTATGGACATTGAAAGAATCATGATGTATTGACTATCTACAATAACGGACACCAGCGTCCCATTCCTCTACTTCGACTATATAGTTCCCGTCCCGCCGAGTGGTAACAACTGGCAGCAGCCGCGAGATATCTAAGTTGTGCTTCATTAGCAAAACAGGTCGACCTGAAGCAAAAGGCTGAAGCGTTCAAAGGTCGATGTAGAGATCAGATAGGAGCGAAAGATGGATGCAGTTTATCAACATGATAGTTTCAGCTGAACTATGCTATATGGTGTGTATCATCAGGAGAAAGGGTGGTCGTGGAGACAGGTTCAAAAGGTCAAGTGTTCTGGGGGAGAGCTTACCTTTATAAGTTCAAACAGCTGGCAGCCGAGCCTGCGAGGCACTCCTTGCTGCCGCTGTCTGCTGCATTGCGCAGTCACGCGATGCTATGCCAAAGGAAGACGATAGATGGTTTGTTGAAAAGAGGTTAGAGATGAGAAAATAATTTTCCAATGCGATGTGCTAGATTCCTTGCATCACATGTCATTCCACTTCCCCAGCTTTCATAGCTGCTGGGGCAGGCCCGCCTAGGTCGTGGTCGTCGTCTCCTCTCATCGTGCTGGACACTTCAATTCCACATGGGCAAAGACGATTACTCCTCCACTGGCGGCGGGCTGAAGCTCAAGGGCTCGAAGCCCTCAGGAATTGAGAAGAAACGCAAGAAGAAGGTTCCAACATCAACCTCCACAATTCTAGCAAAAGAGACATCACAGGAGAAGCCGGGCACCGCGTCAAAAATGCAAGCCGCACTTCTGGAGGAACATGAGACAATATCTCGTGAAGTTGAGAAGATAGACGGCGAAGTAGACACTCAGCGCAACGAGCTCGATGAGATACACAAGACTGAGGCTGAGCGACGACATGAAGAGATGCGGCGAAAGAGACTGAACGACAGGCTGAAGAAAGAAGGACTGAAGACGCATAAAGAAAGGGTGGAGGAATTGAATAAGTACTTGAGTGGATTGAGCGAGCACCATGACATGTATGTGCTTGGATTGTGTTCTATTGCGAGGTTTAAGAGCATGCTGATATGTTTGCAGGCCGAGAATTGGACCAGGCTAAGACGTCGCTACGGTGGATTCATTCTGTTTTGTTTGTCAAGGAGAATATCTTCGAGCTACCGAACCGAACTCGAGCAGACTATCGACAGAAGATACTCTCACTTGGCTCATGGTTCCAATCGCTTGCTGTGATCATGGAGGAACGTATGCTGCCTCTCAGGTTTGTTACCTTACAAGTTTCTGCGGCGAGCGATTGTCTGTCGGTCTCTCTATACAGTAAAAATGAAGAGTAACGGAAGCCGAGAAGAACATTATATCCGCAACGAGGCTGTGAAGTAGAGGCAGGCTTGTGTTGAGGAGAGCCCTTGGACGTCATGAACTTACACTGTCAAATTTTGCCATGAGGTGCATATGAAGTGCACGACAAGCGATGTGCTACTGCCCGAGGCAGGGAGCTGCAAGCGATCGTAGATGAAGATCTTGGCAGCTACAATGTGCTATTCGCTTACCTCGACGGCAGCACGGCCGCACATAGCTGAGCGACATGCGCATGCACAACATGAACAGTATGCCATCCTCAAGTGTGTCCACCTCTGATGCCTCTCAAGCTCACGCCATCTATTGTAACCTCATATCACGCAAAATAATTCGCATGGCTAGCCGCATGCAGACATTGTGCGATCCTGTATGCCCGGTCACGGAGCACACGCCACAGAGACGTGGTGGCGTACGAACTACCGTAGATGCTTGGGTGCACTGGAAATGCACCGGCGGAGCGAATTTGATTCAAGCTTAAAACTTCTTTCATTATTGCAACCCTGAATATGGAACGGCCAAGAACCAGTCATGCACCCATGAGAACATACTGTAGTACGATGTTGTTCTTGCCGATTATTGCCATCCTGCAGCAATGTATAAAGCTGAAGAGGGCACGGAGGGAACGGGTAGGAGGGAAGGTGCAGCCGTGCACCAAACGGGTCCGGCATTCCGCCAACTCTTGCTTTCTATCTTCAATTGTACTACATCGTCAAAACATCACGATCATGTTTACTTGTATGACCTCTTTCGACTAGATCAGACTAATCAATAAATGTTCCCCATCGCACGCAACCATGTCGACACAAGAGAGCGGCGATTGCAAAGCTCTGACAATATGAAGAATTGCGATTGTTGGTTGGGCGCTCGTACACCGCTCCTCAGTTCTTGGATGTGGCTGACAGGAACGCTTGCGACAGGGCGTCGCAAATTCTTATAGCACAGATACTTTGCATGACCATATTCTCTTTACGGAAGCTCTTTGACGACGACTCGGCGAATCAGGCGCGCTTCGTGCATCAAGTTGTAAGCTGTAAGAAGCGAGGGGTAGTAAGGTAGTATCACTTCTACTCATCACGAGTCATACCTATGCTACAATGCCACGCCGTGATCGGCTCTCATAGTTTACCCCGCGAGGCAGCCACGCGATTCGGAGGTGGCACGCAAACTGAAAGCGCTCGGATTGTGATGAACGAGCTCAAGTTCCTAATGCTGTTGTATGCGCCAGGGCCATTGCTGTCTGTCGTCCTGCGATGGACCAGACAGATCGACAGGGAAATGGCCAAGACAGGCAATAAAGCCAATCATCACGACTTCAAGTCTTTGCCATGCCGGAATCCGAGCAATACGTGAAAGGACGGCGATTGCAATCGCATATATACCTCGATATATCCAACCATGCGACATGTTTCTATATTTCGTCGTCATCCCGTAGAAATGCAGCAGCGGTACGGCACTTCCGCAGAACGCCAAGTGAGCCTAGCGTTGGCTGATTATAACGACGATGATGATAATGCTAACGTGCTGTATTTTCAGCCTCCTTCCATACCTCGCTTCCACGGGGATTCTACATTCCAGTTCTGGCGGTTCTGCATGAACTGATCACCACTGTCAGGCACCTCGAATGCTGACTTCGCTGACTTTTGTAAGGAAAAACAACATGCCTCTAACCAGTTAGTCCTCAGACCTCCACTAGCACTAACTATCAGAGATCCTCAAGCGATTGCAGTTAATCATCATGAGATTTGATCACTCGATCAATTAGGAGCCTCCCTGAGGCTTACCAAACGGCTCTTCCGCATCGAAAACATCTACCTTAAAACACGAAACCGCCTTTCTCGATTTCCACCACTTTCTTCTCTACCCCACTTCCAGCGTCAGATGCGTGCAGTACACTGTAGGGCTACGACCTACTTCTTCTTTGGGCAAAATTCAACTGAGACCATCGCATCTTTCCTGCCTCTTTCCCATCGTCTCCAAGCAAAATCCCACGATCATGATCATGTTACTGCTGTGCCAAACAGTGAAAAGTGGATCGGGCATCTTATGGCTTGCCCGCTGTCGCACTTTCAGCTGTTGTCTATATGCTGGTGTCTCTGCTAGGGCAATTGATTGAGGTACTGCACACACAACAAAGCCCATTCTGCCACCCCTCTGGTCATTGCCTACCAACTTGGGCCGACACCACTGCCTTTCGTCTAACATATTGGTGGCTATGCTATCTTGACTTGTGGTACCGCCCTGTGGATCGATCTGACTACCAGCTTGTCTGTATATGCTCCTATAATCTATGAAGCTGCTAAGCGAACTGCTTATGGACTGTGTCGAAGTTGTTTGCACTCAACAACCAATGAAGCCCGTTTGGCACAACGATCCTCACGCTCCGACCTTATATTACATATATTCACCGTTTCCCGGCAGAGCTGCTCGGCGAAACATAACATCACCACTGATATCGCATATCCTTCATCTAATCGACAGGACTGACTCACCAAGGAGTCCGACCTGGACCTCCTGGCACTCTGCCACTCTTGACATCATTCACCTGCCTCTGATCATTGAGGATCATCAGCAACCTGATGTGCCTTCAGGTCATCGAACGGTATGCAGTATGCAGATGCGAATATTACCGACACGCGGTCGACCCTTGTCAGCAATACGGACGGCACAACGCAACCGAGCGGACGATACTGGTGGGCTATGTGTGTTCTGCCCATACGAAGAACAGAAGATCGTCGGCACCGCCGGGCACTCCACCAGTGCCGCATCATAGGCTTCGAGATACTGCAACGCAAAGCGCGGAGAATGAGCCACGATGATCGAGTCGCGCGGCGTACACCAAGTCATGTATAGCACGACCTGACACCAATTCCGGCGGACGAGGGATCATCCTTCTGATTCGTCGACCGTCTTCACAAAAGCATCATCTCGAAATCCCACAAGCTTGGCTCACACGATGGAGCTCTGCTGCTGGCGACAACGACGTGCAAGCATCACACCTTCTGCATCTTTGCCATGAGCTCCACGACATTCAGCATTGTTTCCTCTTTCTTAGCATATCCAAAGGACATCATTGGCGTTATTCGCATCTTCACTATACCCCACTGGCGCATTGGATGGAGATGAGCATATCAGGAGTTTATCGGCGAATGATTCGGTCTGATGAGGAGTTGCTTCACACACGCAATGGTGGATTCAATTACGACGTGGCTCGCTGCGGCAATAAGTGTCGAAAACTTGAGGTGCACAAAAACTTCACTGTCCTTGCGTTGGCAGCGATTTCTTATACGCCCATATTGCTGGCATTGTATTATGGGTAAATCACCAAGAGCAGATCATCAAGAGTAAACATCGAAGCCCAGCGTTCCTATAGTTTGTGCACCTGGAGCTAGAGATGCCTCATCGGCGGGTGTTACAAAACACCGGAGTCTGCTGGTAGTGGCACATTCCAGATTTCACACTTTATTCACCGTAGGACAACACGAGAGATGAGGAGAAACATGAGAGCGATTTCGAAAGGCCTCATATCGATGCCAGAATCAGACCCTCTGGATTCTTTGGCAGTCACGAAGCAATTCGACTTACTTCTCACAGGCTGCAGGAGAATAGCAGCATTTGAGGTGGTAGACTGGGTACACTTCATTGCAGATCAAGTAGCAGCGGAAGAGAGCTGTTTCGATGTGATTTGAGGACGAGTCCTGGCTGATATAGAAGGTAAATGGCTATGAGCGTGCATATGTGAGAATAAAGGAAAATTAAGGAAGCGAAAGGCATGGTTTAGGATGTCGCAATGTATGTAGAGGAGTATAGCCAGAGATCGACAGGTACTCAATGGAAAACTGACTAGCTCAATATTACCCCGCACTTTCAATGTCAACAAACAAACCAATCCAAGTTCATCGTAGAAAGCACACTTGCGCAAACCCGTCTGCCACAGATGCCGGCAGCAACAGAAGCAATCGATGCCTCTGGCATAGCATCGGCCGCGACCTACGTGAATAATCTCCTACTGGCCCGAGGACTCCTCCGCGACGGCAAAGCAATTCACTTCGAGCGCCTCATCGCCAGTGGCCGGAGTCACGACAGCAAAAGACGAAAGGACGATGACAAAGAGAACGCGCACGAACGAGGCGCTGGTGCAGACGCAGCAAGGACGACGACTCAGATCTTGAACCTAATCCATGACCTGGTACTGGGCCAGGATGTAAGTCGGCGCCCCAAGATATCCTTCCTACATTCGTTAACGCACGCTCTCGCAGCGCGCCCAATCCACCAATACCGCCCTCTCCACGACCCTCGCCGACGTTCGCGCTGACCTCGCAACATCAACCACATCCATCAATCGTCTCAATGCCACCAGCACAAACCTCGAACGCCAGACCGCGACAGCCCAGGCTTCCCTAACAGCCGCTCTCAACGCGCAACGGACCGCAGAAGCAACCACAAGACAGCTGAAAGATGAGGTCGTGCGGACAAAGAAGACATTGGGAGATGTGCGGACAATGTGCGCCAACGATGTGCGCAAGCGCGATGTGCAGATTGCAAAACTCAAGACCTTCCTGAGCGATCGACAGCGTGGCGCAACAGGGCCTGCTGGAAGCAGTAGGACAGTTACAGGCCCGAGTTGCACCATCGTTGGCGGGCAAGCTTCAGGCACATCCTCGAGACGTAGCGCACAGGCAACGGGACGAGCGAGCGCAACATCTGGCCGCAGTGGCTCCTCAGGAGAACAACTCGCCGTGCCCAACGTGCAAGACGCAGGATACACCCTCCAACAAGAAACCAACGCCTTCCTGACCCAGCTAAGCCAAACACTGAGTGACGAGAACGACGCTTTGATCGCGCTCATTCGCAATACCCTCGACACCCTGAAAGAAGTCCAGGGCCAAGGAAAAACCCCCAGCTCTAGCTCAGACTGGCGGCCCCTGCGGAGCATGCCGTACTCCGGGCCCAAGGACTCTGGCATCTCCATCCCTGCCGCGGACGATGCGCAGACGTATGCGGAAATGCTCGCGCCGCCAAGTATCGACGTGTTGGCGGGAGAGCTGGAATCGACATTAGCGAGTTTGCGGTCTTTACTTTCGAATCCGAGCTTCGCACCTGTGGAAGAGGTGCAGGTCCGCGAGGAGGAGATTCAGAGGTTGAGGGAGGGATGGGAGAAGATGGAGATGAGATGGAGAGAGGCTGTGGGTATGATGATTGGGTGGCGGAGGAAGATGGTTGGACAGGGGCAGGAAGAGGGAATGGGTGGGAGTAGTGGGAGTGGGAGTAGTGAGAGGAGGTGGCAGTGCGAAATGGACGAGCTTACGAGGGGGCTGGATGAGGTTACGATGACGATGGAGGGGTTGACGGGGAGGAAGAAGGGGAGATGGAGCTTGAGTCGAATGCCGCAAGAGGAGGCGAGTGTGGTGGATGATGGCACGTATGAACATAGCCAGCTTGAAGAAGAGGAAGAGGAAGAGGAAGAGGAGGAAGAGGGAGGAGTCGTGCAAGGAGAAGAGAGTCATATCTACGACGACGGCAGCCACGTAGAGGGGGACGAATCACACATCGGCGAGGAATCTCACAGCGAAGAGGACAGCTCACTCGCCGCCGACGAAAGGCAAATCGAAGACGACGACAATGTTACCAACGACAGCGACAACGACACGATGACACTCCACCGCGCCGGCAGACCATCAGATGCCCTCGCCAGGGATACAAACAGCACGGCGCACCACCTCACGATCCCGGCCCTGCCCTCGCGCTCGCCGCTGCGCACCTCAAACTCCACATCAAGCGATCAGCTGCACATGCAGCCGCCGCCGTCGGCTATGAAGTCCAAGACGAGTCAGAGGAATCTTGGAGACTTACGGCATAAAGTGTCGTTTAAGCATTTGCAGTCGCCGTCGATTATTGATGCCGAGGGTGGTAGGGATGGGAAAGCGAGGGCGAGTGACTGGGGACGTGACAGGGAGAGGGATGGGGCAAGCGATGTTGATGAATTGGGATGAGATGAGGCTGCGGAATATGCTACGGCGAGCGGAGCAGCGATCAGCAAAGTGCATGGGCCTGGCATCACGTAGCTCGCCAGTTTTGAGAGGCGAGCCGCAATCGGTCGTGAAGACGCTGAGGTATTGACCCTCGGACGGGCGTCGAGAGAGACCGAAGGAGAGGCTCACGCGGCATCAGCAAGAGCTGGACATTGGGTGTCAATGACCTCGCTGACCGCAGCCTCCCATCGCGGCTCTAATTCCTTCCAATTACACCGTTTTGCGAGCTCCTCCAGCCCGCCGAAAGAGCAGCATGCCCAGCTGCTTGGATGGCGTAGACGAAGCACTGACGGGCAGTATGACAGGAGTCGCTCGACGTCATGTTTGCTAGATGGAAGGCAGGGGAACTGCCCGGGCCCGAGATGGAGAGTGGAGAAGAAGCAGAGACAGGTGGCTGGCGCTTGGACTGCTTTTAGAGGTGAAGTGTCGTGTCGGAGTCTGGAACGCTGCTCCTACTGATGCTGCCTTTGCTATTTGTGAATTAGTTCGGGACGGTGAAGAAGAGCTGAGCCCAGCGCACTTCGCGAGACACGCTGGGAGCGGACGCGATGGAGATGATATGATGCACAAAAAGAGAGGAAGAAGAAAGGGCGCTTGAAGAGCCGAGTATTCCAAAGATGCCACGAAAATGGCTGATTCGCTACCGTATTAGTCTACTTTTCAAAATCTGTCTGTTTTCTTTTGCTGATATGCACTCAACCCACAGAAGAGGTCAACGGAGCAGCTGGTGGCTGCCTGTCTTCTTATAAGCTAGAGCTATAACCGGACTGAGGCTCTTGACGTTTCTGTGCACATGCCTTTCCTGCACCCGCATACCTCATGCAACATCTCTCGCACCTCCTCACACCCCAGCAAACGCTCCGCGTCACAGCTCCACGTCACAGCTCCATGTCACGCTGAACGGCATTCGTGGCTCGGATGGGACGGATCCGGGAACAGGCAGCAGGACTGCTGGGGGTCCGTTCCGCTGGGTTGTGACGGACGCCTAGCTCGTGTACGTCTCCACGTCGTCTGTACAACATCGCC
>Ga0268250_10000162_pt1 | contig 32049 bp, 25 predicted proteins | sample AgamicAsSfe_FD_200448 | JGI IMG/M metagenome (GOLD analysis project Ga0268250, IMG submission 200448) | Agave microbial communities from Guanajuato, Mexico - As.Sf.e (v2) (version 2) | ecosystem: Host-associated > Plants > Phyllosphere > Phylloplane/Leaf | place: Guanajuato, Mexico | collected...
AGACAGCTGTACGGGGACGCGGCGGTGTGCGGTCTCCTGAATTCTTGTCTGCAATTTGCTGTTCAGACCAATCGAAGATGCTGCTGCGTGCGTCCTTGTCACCAAACTCTGATGTGGAATGTTGTGGCGTATTTGGGTTGGTAGTGAAGCCCGGTGCGAGTAGATGCGTGTGCTGTCGCAAAAGAGCCACAGGGTTGGCCTTGTGGTTGACTGTTGGATGATCAACCCAGGGATCCTCATCATCTGCCTCTTCTAGTGACCACCTACTACTGTCGTCGTCGTCTCCTGCGCGCGAGTCCCATTCCAGCGTGCCAAGCGAAAGCGGCTTGGGCATGCTCGGGGAAGACGACGGTATCGCCTTGGGGAAGAGCGGCGCACTGTGTGTTCGAGTGACACTAGGCGAGTCCTGCAAGGAGCGTTGGGGGCGCACTGTCCGCACGGGAGTCGATATGCTCTCCTCTTCCTCGGCGATGCTCTGGTGGCCGGCGACACCATTGACCATTGGTTCTCCAAACGATCCGGGCGGCAGTAGATCTCGTAGGGCTGTAATCTTGACCTTGGAGGGGGGCGACTCGTCGAATATAGTCTCAATGCGAGGCCCACGCGCGCCGACGGTTGAGCCTCTGGTCGCACCCGTGCGCAGCGAATCAAAGACGGTCTCGCTCTGGACGTCAGCGTCGTCCTCGTCGCCGGACCCTAAGGCGCGAAGTTCATTATCAGACGAGCCGACCAATGTCGAGGCCTGTTCTGAGGGGGCCATGGAATGACGCGAGGCCCGAACTCCCGATTGCGCTAGAGTAGGGGATGGTGGCGCTTGATTGGCGCCCGGTGCGGCTGAGGCCAAAACATCGGGCTGCTGGGGCATTGACGCCAAGGCCGCGCCAGCAACGGGATCAGTCGAGGGGAAGGTAGGGAACAAGGGCGACGAGACAGGCCTGCTCCGAGAAACATTGCGGGCAGGTGCTGTGTCAGTGGGCCCAGCGGACGTGGCGATGTCGCGTCTTGCTGGTGTTGGGTCTGTCACATCTCGTCGACTTTCTCCATATGAGGTGCTGTGTGGCCGTCTGCTCATAGTAGGCAGAATCGGTGCTGAGTTGACCCGCTGGGTTGCACGGCGGGAAAGTTTGGGTCCGGGCACTGCGACAGTTCGCTCCTTCCTGGATGAGAGGAAGGAGGTGATGGAGAAGGAGCGTTTAGGTCTGGGGGCATTCTCGGGTTGTGATGTGGAGGGCCGACCGCGAGTTTGGTTTGTTACTTTGGTAGCAAACGTGGCCGCCATGCTAAGTGGCGTCTCTGGTCGACTCACGAAGAAGACGCTTTCGGCATCGTCGCTTGTCGAGTCGTCCATATCCTCTACGCCTGCTACGACCGATCTTGCGAGCACGAGCATAGGCTTGTGCTTCTCGTCTGGAAATATCCTCTTGAACCCATTTGCATATGCCACTGAACCACGCCGCCTCGCCAGTGTCCGTTCCTTGGTGATCCTCGCTGTGAAAAACTGTGTGTATTCGACCTCACTGTCGGTGCTCGCTGAGGTCTGTTGTTCGTCTGTTGAAGTATGCTCGGCCGTCATGGATAGGCGCGCGCCGTAGTTTTGCAGTGTTGCGTTGCGTTGGTGGCTGGTCGCTGGACGACGGAAGGACGGTCGGAGAGTCGCAGAGCCCAAGACAGGCGCTTCACGGGGCCCGCGCACTGACGAGGCGCGCTTGACCAGCTTGTTGCGCGGTACTGCTGACGTAGAGCGTTTGTCGATTACGGGCACGGTCGAGCCGTCGTGCGAGAAGGCCATTGAGCCATTGGAACATGAGACGGCTGGTGACAGTGGAGATGGGCTCGTAGCCCGGCTCGATGAGTTGGAAATAGACGAGAGGCGCTTGATCCACGAGGCTCGTCGCGTAGGCACGTATCTTGTCGTGTCCACGTCAGACACACTCTGCTCGCTCGAAGGGTAGTTGTTTGCGCTGCTCGGCAATTGCAGCGCCGCATCGTCGCTCGTCTTCCTCCTTACGATTCGCAACTGGGAACGGCCTTCCTGGCTGAGTCGACTCGCAAATGACATGCGCGAGGAAGGGGCGACGGGTATGGGGGCACTGTAGGAAGGCGCAGTCGTGGTCATGGCAGCAGTAGACATTGGATTAAGACCCGGCTCGAATGCCGGTGTCGCCTTCTTCTTATTGAGGTGCGACGAGTCGAAGGGGGCCTCTCGTCCAAAGGCCAAGCCGACAGAGGATGTACCAACGACAGTGGCAGTGGCACAGAGCTGTATCACAAGGGTCCGTCAGTCATGGCGCCTAGTCAGACTTCTTATAACAGAGGTATATTGAGGTAGGACAGGCTTGGTGCAGCCATTCTCGGATTAGACGCAGTAGAGGTGTCGATCAAGACATATCAAAACAAATCAAGGGCAGCTGCAGCGCGTACAGAAGATCCACGGACTTTGAGATAGAGAAAATGCAGGGTAATTACCGTTGGAATCGTTTTCATTCTCGTAGGAAACCAAGCCGCCGGGGAAAGGTCACTCGTCGAGGCGCTTGTGACGACTTGTCGAGCATTATGGCATGTCAGGGTGCCGGTGAACCAGGGATCGCGAGCTGCACGAGTAGGGACGGTGGGAGTGGAGGGGCTCAATCAGGCGCTGGGGCAGGCGTACTGCATTACGAAGCGTAGTAAAGGAAGGACGGCACAAGCACCGCGACGGGCTGAAGCAGAGAGGTGGAGCTCGACGAGGAGCGAGCGGAAGACTGAAGAGAATCCAGTGCTTGTTGCTTCTGGGATCTACGTACAGGGCTACCCAGCTCTCTTTGGATTAGCGAGATGTCGCCGATGAGGGCTGATAGCGGCAGCTCGACTCGAAACATAACACGGAGGCACACAGACCCCATGCCTCACTTTGCACCGTCATAGCTCCACGCTGCGTGCAAAGTCAATCTCATCAGCCAATGCTGCATGCGATGCGACGTGCCCAAGCAAGAAATCTATATCCATGGACAGTGAGGGCCCGCTGCGGTGCGCGGTGCCCAGTACCACGACGTTGCGCAAGTCGGCCTAGGACAAGCTCTAGCGCCGAGTAACAATCAACAACAATCAGGGACATGGCGCAGAGAGGCTGGAAGAACCCCTCTGCCGTCAGAGCTACCCAAATATAGTGTACCAGCGAGCATCCCGGGCGCCCGTCACAACACACGGTGATTGGCAGCCGGCCGCTGAACTGCCTGGAGAGACCCCTGTAGCGCAGTGGAGATGTTTGCTGATCGCGGCGTACGCAAGTGTCAACCGGCTTATGTAGTCCATCGGTGGTAGCGAAGGCGTGCCTTAGACTGTGCAGCCACGGAGCTATCGCATGTTACCTCACGAGCACTCGGTACAGTCAACGGCAGAGAGACCTTGGTACCTACGAGCATGGCCTTGCCGTATAGATATTTGTTGAATCGGCTGTTTCGGGCACCAATTGCCCTTGTGGGAAAGCTGCTCATGGCCACGATCCTGGATAGCCGAAACGCACAGCACGTCAGCCCCAGAGCGGAGAAGTCGTGAGCAGCGGGAACATGGGTTGAGGATGGGACGGAAACGGTGACTGAGGCAGCGAATTCTGCACTCGGGGGATATCTCCGGCAAATGCGCGCACGGCATGATATATCCACCACGGGCCTGTAGCCATCTGTGGTTCTGAACATGATTTTTCTGAGGCCAAATCAAACGACATGGCCACATCACAGGTTGCATGCCGTAGCCAAGGCGGCTCCGTGTCCGGCCCAAGGCAGCTGGAGCATGACTACCACGGTCAGGATAGACTCCAGACGCTCTGGCAGACTATCGAGGCCGTTGTGCCCCTCCCTCTAGGCATAGCGGCCGCACGTTGGAGCTCATCTGGCAGACGGCTTGCTGGGCGAGCTGTGCGGTGCAGAGCCCAAGGTGACTGTGCGATGCGTGCTGTCCTGCGGGCACACAGAGATGCGAGTAACCGGGACAATCCCAGAAGCACATCATTGCTAAGGCGCCTCCAGACGCGTGGTGCAGATCCGCCAGCTCTGCCAGTCCACAAACGCAGAGATGGGTTGTCATGTTTGATGGGCTGTCGGCGTCGATGCCCTGATTGGCCGCCGCCCGCTCCTTCCAGAACCGCCGCCACGCCACATTTGGCTCCCCACGTCAAAATGTTCTTTGCCTTGGACAAACAGCCGTAGCACCGCAATAAGCAGAGACCGCCCACTGCCCCGCTATTACACTGTGACTACCGGAAAAGTCTCGATAGTACGATAGTATTGCCCGCTCGCCGACCAGGCCAGCGCCACCGTGACATCGACTGCGGCAGACGTTGACTTTGTCGGACAACGCACCACCCAGGATCTACCGCCAGCCCGCGACCATGGAAGCTGAAATCAGAACTCAAATCCCTAACATTGACCCCGTCCTGTCAGAGTACTCAGCGGGGTACCTTACCCATGCCGCCAACCAGTTCACTTCCGACTCGGACCCCAATGCCCCCTCACCGCTCGAGGAAGCTGCTGCCACTGTGAGCGCCCTGCTCCTATCAGCCTCTGGAGATCTATCAAGCCAGAATGAGACGAGTATCCAAAACCTTGTTGACAAGTTCATCTCCCGCCTGAATGCCGCCAATGGCACCGACGGCGAGCGCCGCCAGATGGCACCTTCAGCCAAGAAACTCGACCAGGCTATCCACGTGGGCTCTTCCAGGAACATCTCCTCCACGCTAGGTCTCGCTGGTGGCGCCGTTGATCTCGAGTCTGCCAACACACGTAAAGTCGAATCCAGAGTCGACCGCAAGAAGCTCGAGAAAGCTGAACGTAAACTCCGTGCTAAGCAAGACCGTAAAGAGTTCAAGAATGTTGAGTATGAAGCCTCCCGACTTCTCAACGAGCCCAACGAGGCGCAGAGCTACGAAGAGTTCTACATGGCCGTCAACCCACTGCAATTGGGTGACACTGCCTCGAAGAGCAAGGATATCAAGATTGACAGCTTTGATATCTCTATGCCTGGATTACGTATCCTTACCGACAGCTCTCTCACGCTCGCATATGGCCGTAGATACGGTCTGGTAGGTCAAAACGGTATCGGTAAATCCACTTTGCTTCGCGCCCTTGCTCGCCGTGAGGTCGCTATCCCTACTCACATCTCGATTCTTCATGTGGAACAGGAGGTTAGTCAGCATCCCCATCTCTATTTGCAAAAACTGACTTTGGATACAGATTACTGGTGATGACACTCCGGCGCTGCAAGCTGTCTTGGACGCCGACGTTTGGCGCAAGCATCTCCTTAGGGAGCAAGAAAAGATTAGCAAGGAGCTAGCTGAGCTTGAAGAAGAGCGTGCTAAAATGGCAGATACTTCTGCAGATGCCGCCAAGCTCGACACTCAGCGCGAGGGTCTAGATACTACTTTGAGCGACATACATGCCAAGCTCGCCGAAATGGAATCAGACAAGGCTGAGTCTCGAGCAGCAAGTATCCTCGCAGGTCTTGGCTTCTCACAAGAGCGACAGCAATTCGCGACCAAGACGTTCTCTGGAGGATGGAGGATGCGTCTGGCACTTGCACGTGCGCTCTTCTGTGAACCTGATCTGCTATTGCTCGACGAACCGTCGAACATGTTGGACGTCCCCTCTATCACCTTCTTAGCGAACTACCTTCAGGGTTACCCAAGCACCGTACTTGTCGTATCCCACGACCGAGCCTTCTTGAACGAAGTAGCAACCGATATCATTCATCAACACTCTGAACGACTCGACTACTACAAGGGTGGTAACTTTGACTCGTTCTACGCGACCAAGGAAGAGCGTCGCAAGACAGCGGTTCGCGAGTATGAAAAACAGATGGCCGAGCGTGCGCATTTGCAGGCTTTCATCGACAAGTTCCGATATAACGCCGCTAAGTCTTCTGAGGCCCAATCTAGGATCAAAAAGCTGGAGAAGATGCCTGTTCTTACTCCCCCAGAGGCAGCATACTCAGTGCACTTTAAGTTCCCAGAAGTGGAGAAGATGTCGCCTCCTATCATTCAGATGAGCGGCGTCACCTTTGGATACAGCCCTGACAAGATTCTGCTGAAGAATGTGGACCTTGATGTGCAACTCGACTCCCGTATTGGTATTGTGGGACCCAACGGTGCCGGAAAGACAACCGCATTGAAGCTTCTTATAGGAGCTCTTCAACCCACCACTGGTATCATCTCGCAAAACCCACGATTGCGCGTAGGATTCTTCGCGCAACATCACGTTGACGCACTGGATCTGAATGACAGTGCCGTTGGCTTCATGTCAAAGACGTACCACGGACGAGCAGATGAAGAGTATCGTCGTCACCTCGGTGCCTTTGGTATTACGGGTATGACAGGTCTGCAGAAGATGGAGTTACTGTCAGGAGGTCAGAAATCGCGCGTTGCCTTTGCGTGCCTCGCGTTACAAAACCCGCACATTCTTGTGCTTGACGAGCCGTCTAACCACTTGGATATTGAAGCCATGGACGCGCTTTCGGATGCTCTGAACAAGTTCCAGGGTGGTGTACTGATGGTCAGTCACGACGTTACCATGTTGCAGAATGTATGCACAAGTTTGTGGGTGTGTGATAACGGCACGATTGAGCACTTTGACGGTACTGTCAAAGATTACAAGCGCCGCATCACAGCGCAAGCAAACGATGCGGGAGTAGTAGCGAAACACTAGAGACGGGTTGAAAATATTACATATGTGACAGTAATGAACACCTATCCATGCTCGAGAAAATTGAGCCTCTTTGAGACATGCTTCGGTCCAGATTGCAGTTACAAGTCTTGGTGTTGCATTACTATGCCGGTGGTAACAACTCACTCCATTGTGCCTGCCCTTCGAAAGTTGGAAGGCACGCTAGACCCAAACCAAACGCCTGGACTCAATAACCACTCTCCGCGTCCATCGTACCTCATCACACGCACCACATCTCCCACGCAGCACAGCAAGCAAACACTTGCGTCCCTTTCACCTCGAATTCTGTTCCACCTAAATGCGCGTAGCTGCCTCGTGGTGCCCACGCGCTCAGGTTTAATTGACAGCGGCTACTAGCGCGCTTGCCCCTTCGAGCTCATCATCCGTCTTGTCCAATACACAACCACCGGCACCTTGTCGCGCACGCAGAACTCCAGTACAGACGGCTTGTCCGTAGTCACTCATTTGCATCCGAATCCCACCGATCGCGACTCCTCTCGTCCGCCCTACGCCGTCACCGCGCCCGCCAGCAGCACCGCAGCATTGACGACAGCCGGCGAATCACCCTACCCACCTCCCTTCTCCTCCCTCTTCTTCCCGTCCGAGGACGCTGAAGAACGCAGCAAGCTCGGTGAAACCACAGAAGACGAATCGCCTCCCGCATTCACATCTGCGCCTGCCTTTACCGAGTCATCCTCGTCTGCTGCCGCCGTAGCTGCCACTAAAGCCGCCCTCCCATCCGACTCCAAAGACGGCTCTAGTAGCAAAGACGTCGACGACGGAGAACCACCGCCGCCCTACAGCGAAGGATCAAGCCCGCTCGAGTCTTTCACATACGTAATGGCATCCGCAGGAGGTCCCGCGAGTATCATTACTCAGGTGTCGCAAACAACAAACGCAGGACCGCCAATCAACACACTCGGTGGATCAGATGAAAACATTACTTTGGAATTGAGGTAGTGACACCGCTCACCACACGCGATACTGGAAGCTAACTCGAGATTTAGGGGCACGCGGTTTACTCTGTCGCGAGACGAGCTTTTGACTCTCCCTGAGTTCGTCCTCCTCTCCCTCTTTCCCAATGGCCTGCTCCCAGATGGGCACATGAACTCCTACCACGATGGAGATGTATACCCAGTCGACGTTGGTAACCCCACTTCTTCTTCTTCTTCTTCCCCTTCCATTCCCTTGGCTCCAGCAGCTAAGATCCTGTACCACCTTTCCAACCCCGCATTATATTTATCTGACAATATCTATCCTTCACAGTATGATCCAAACTCTTTACAGTACATGTTGGAGTTCTTCCGCACTGTAGCTCAGACCATTCCCGCGTCTCCTCCTTCGCCGACCGCTGCTCCCGACCATGCTGCCGAAGCTGTACCTATCGAGCCTATGCATGGCTCCGCTAGGGACATGCTACAGGATCGCGCTGGTATAATTGTCCTTCGCGAGGACCTCGACTTCTACGCTATCCCGCCGCACCGCGATATAACTCAGCCTGAGATGATTGAAGTTAAGCGAGCTGCAGGTGAGGCACTGCTAAGACAAGATGGTATCTTCTCCGGCCTCAGGAAGAGCGAAGAACCAGGAACGACCGAGCAGCACCTCATCGAGATGTTGACCGCAGGGTAAGCAAGATACGGGCAAAGTAGAGACTAGCAGCTAACAACATCTAGCGGCTTCAACCACGACGACCGATGGGGCCATCGTGCCGGCGAGCCTAACAAAGCCGTCATTTGCAGCATCGCCCTTGCACGCCTGAGAACGGACATTAAGGGTAACGATCTTGCTAATAGCAACGCTGTTGGTATGGCGCAGAAGCTGCTCCTCTTCTGGAGGAAACCCGCTCGCCGCTGCTGGTGGGAAGGTGTTGAGCTCGACAACGTTAGAGGTGTCGAAGGCAAGCTCAAGGTGTGGATAAGGAGAGTCTGGACGCTCGAAATGGTACGGTTGCTCTAATCTGCAAGCACAACTTCCACTGACAACATTCTAGAGCGTTATCGGCCTTCGCTAAGGCTTTCGTCAGGGCCCCCGCTACGTGTGGCGTATCTTTTCTTGACCTTGGTGGCGTTTCCCTGTTTACTCTTGACGTTTCAAACGCGGCATCACTACCGCCGATGAAAAGCACCGGCTGGCTCATCGTTTCCTATTGTTCTTGATACCTCTCTACTTTGGTTCATCATCACCTATGGAGACTAAGGCAGATGCTCTCCATCCCATAGCAAGCGTTGGCATCATAAGGGCTTCTTGAATTACATTGTTTTTCGTTTTAAGATAATCTACGGGTAAGGACGTACATATGCTTTGTATAGCAGTAGTAGTAGCGGCAGCAAGCGGAGAATTTAGGCCCGCAGTAAATTGTAATATCTCTTGTCAGTAAATCCCATTTTCTCAATCCCATCCATGCCCTACATTTCTCGTCAAAACTCAGCTCATTAGCAGCAGTCCAACTTTTCGTGTCGCTCAGCCTCAGAAGTTATGTCGTGGTCCCAGATACCTGGTTCGATAAAGGAAGAGGGAAAGTGTGGTGAAAGAGGAAGCCTGGGGATCCCAGCTGTTCAACAGGAACACAGCATTTCTCGATGTGGGGTTAGTTTGCGGATGGAAAAGCTTATGACGCCACAAGAGAAGAGGGGAGGGGCAGCTAAGACATTGTGACATGTGAGGCTGAATTCGGTACCGTAACCTCGTACCTTGCATGCTGTGCGCGTGGGGAAGAAAAGGCACAGCGTGGTGGCTGCATGGAAATTTCATGTCGTGGCTGTGGGATGCGAGACCAATATGGATTGGGGAAGTGACATGTTGTGGAAGGGAGATGATATAGGGACAGGGCGTATTGTCGTTTGGTTATTGGGCATTGCACTCGTAACTTTATGACCGGGTTCATTGGTTCTGCATATCATCTATTCTACATCCAGTTTTGTCAATTGAAACAAGGATGGAAGTCCTGCGAACTGTTCATAAGATTTCGTACATGATTTCAGGAGCATGACCACAGGAGCCTTCTACTAACAACCCAAGGAAATTCTAGATGCAGCTCGCTGTCATGAACAGGAAGAAAACTCCCTGGTATGGCGATGTGAGTTGGTATCCGGATCGATCTCCGTGCATAATAACCCAATGGACACTATAGCAACCGTCATCTTCCACATCGCAATATGGACAAAGCTACTTCTCAATCTGATACATCGAAATTCAGCGTTTTCGTCCTCGGAAGTCTAGGTCACAGCAGCAAAAGTATCGGGCATACTAATGTATGAGCGAACGACACGTTGCTACGCGTAGGCGTGGCGGGCCGATGCATCTTGACCCCATGCATTGCATACTACATCCTGCGTGGTGTGTACGCTGAGCGGGAAGCGTCTGGTCGATGGGGCGTGCATGCAGCAAAATGTCCGATCCGATGTCAAAGGTAAAACATGCGTCTAGCGGTCACACTGGAACGTTGGGCAACGTTGTGTGTACGATCGGCTGTTGGGTTTGACGTATGCGTGCAACACAGCATGGATGTGGAGGACGATAATGAACAACGTTTGAGGTTGAACATGCACTGCAGACGTCAATACGTCAGAGACGGCTCAAGGGATACTCTTGCATATCTTTGGAGCTGGGCAGGGGGAGTGGGTTTGTGTAGCTGCACGTTCATCACAGAAGACATCATGAGTCAAAAAAAGTTGTTGTCGACGTGGGCATGGAGGCCCGCCGTTATTGTTCATTCCTCAGTCCACCGTTACATTCGGTGCACTGTTACTGTTCTTGCGCTGCGTTTAAAAACGCAGTCTATCTCATCCATGTCGCACTCTTACATAGGGTATCATCTTCGGTATTGACCATGGTTGAAGGGTCAAGTGATGATGTGCAAACCAACGCCTTTTGAAACCCCGCCGAGCCCCGGGCTCGATGCTATGCCGTTGAAGACAAAGAACTTTTCGAAGTGGTATCATAACGTCGTGTTGAAACTTCCCAAACGCTGTACAGTAAGAAATCTAGTAACGGTAGATGTCGCTCTTGAAAGGACCCTCAACAGGGAGACCAAGGTACTCGGCCTGGACATCGCTGAGCTTGGAAAGCTCAACGTTGACGTGTGCCAAGTGGAGAAGAGCAACTTGCTCGTCGAGAATCTTGGGCAGAACGTAGACGCCGACATCGAGCTTGCCGGTCTTGCCGAACTCGACGTACTTGCTGCCGAACTCCTCGTCAGAGGCCTTGTACAGCATGATCTGGGCAAGGACCTGGTTGGTGAAGGAGCAGGACATGACGAAGGAAGAGTGGCCGGTGGCGCATCCCAAGTTGACGAGACGGCCCTCAGCGAGGAGGATGATGTAGCGGCCGTTGTTCATCAGGTAGCGGTCGACTTGGGGCTTGATGCTGGTGACGGACTTGGCGTTCTTCTTGAGCCATGCAACGTCGATTTCGATATCGAAGTGACCGATGTTGCAGACGATGGCGTCGTTGGGCATAACCTCGAAGTGGGCGCCAGTCAGAATGTCACGGCAACCAGTGGTGGTGACGAAGATCTGACCCTGAGGAGCGGCCTTCTCCATGGTGGTGACCTGGAAGCCGGAAACGGCGGCCTGGAGGGCGTTGATGGGGTCAATCTCAGTGACGATGACACGGGCACCCATGCTGTGGAGAGCCTGGGCGCAACCCTTACCGACATCACCGAAACCAGCGACGACGGCGACCTTGCCAGCAATCATGACGTCGGTGGCACGCTTGATACCGTCGACGAGAGACTCACGGCAACCGTACAAGTTGTCGAACTTGGACTTGGTGACGGAGTCGTTGACGTTGATGGCGGGGACGAGGAGACCCTTGCCCTTCAACATGCGGTAGAGGTGGTGGACACCGGTGGTGGTCTCCTCGGAGACACCGTAGCAGTCCTTGAGCATCTCAGGGTACTTCTTGTGGACGAGGGCAGTGAGGTCGCCACCGTCGTCGAGGATCAAGTTCAGGCTCTTGCCATCCTTGAAAGCAGTGAGTTGCTGCTCAAGGCACCACTCGTATTCCTCCTCGGTCTCGCCCTTCCAGGCGAAGACAGGTACGCCGGCGGCGGCAATGGCGGCGGCAGCGTGGTCCTGGGTGGAGAAGATGTTGCAGGATGTCCAGGTGAGCTCAGCACCGAGGGACTTGAGCGTCTCGATGAGGACGGCAGTCTGGATGGCTGCGACGGGTTAGCGGTGTGCAATGGCAGTGAGACGGGGGTGTAGCATACTCATGTGAAGACATCCGGCAATGCGGGCGCCCTTCAATGGCTGGTCCTCAGCGTACTTGCGGCGAGTCTCCATCAGACCAGGCATCTCGTTCTCGGCGAGCTCAATCTCGCGGCGACCGAACGCCGCAAGACTGATGTCGGCAACCTTGAACTTGTGGGCGGGGGCAGACATTCTGGCGGTTTGTTGTGATGTATTGGGGGTATAGAGAAGGGAGAGGGAGTGTGAGGAGGATGAAGAAACAAACGTTCGAGGGAGAAAAGTGGGAGAGATAGCCCCGCGCTCTAGCAGTTGTTGACGCTAGTGGACCCTTAGACTTTGCTCCACATCGGCAGTTTACTGGACGAAGACAACTCACCGCCCGAGAACAATACTAGGACGCGTTGATAAGTCTATTAATGCGATTGGAGAAAAACGTGCAGTAGACGTTGATTTTAGTTGGTAGCATCCATAGCACATCCATAGATGCGCGTACACATGGTCCAGTTCATCCTGTCCTCAAACCTCACGCTGCGGGGCATGAAACGACACCCTGTTGAGCATTTGCGACGCGCCACCTTCTCGATACGAATGCAGTAAGCTCGTTCGTAAGCACCGAATATCACCGAGTTGATCAACCACGTCCAAACGCTAAAAGTACAACACTCCGCTCTTGTCGAGCTCAGGTATAGTGAGGCACTTGGCCTTTATCGCCCTCGGATCCTGCCGCCAGCGGTGAGACGCCGTTATCAATCTTCTTAGGACCAGGCCTCTTAAAATGCGGCTTCAATGGTTCCCAGCTTTCCGCATTGTAGCCCTCTTGTATCTTCTGGCACTTTGTGAGACCCCAATCCGTCACGCCAATCATAAGACAGCTCTCGAACATGAACGCCATGCTTCCCTCACCCACCTTGTTGGGTTGCAGATCGACATTAGATGCTTTCTCATGAGTCGCAGCATCAGGTCCATGTCCTGACATGACATTGTGAAGAGAAGCACCGGCGGGCTGGAAACCTCCACCAGTCTTCGCGTCGTACTGGCCACCAATAAGTCCCATGAACTCTGACATGGTGTTGCGGTGGTACCATGGTGGCCGGAATGTGCCCTCAGCAACTAACCACCGTGGCGGGAAGATGACAAAGTCGGCTACTGCTGTGCCAGGCCGGTCTGTTGGCGCAGTGAGAACGGTAAATATGGACGGGTCTGGATGGTCAAACGAGATGGATCCTATGGTGTTGAAGCGCCCAAGATCGTACTTGTAAGGGTAGTAGAGTCCATGCCATGCGACCACGTCGAACGGCGTGTGTCTCTGCTTCGCGGCGTAGAGATGTCCGGCAAACTTGGCGAGGATGCTCCATTCCGTTTCGGTGTCTTCATCAAAGTCGGCTATGGGCGCTTGGAAGTCTCGCGCGTTGGCGAGGCAGTTGGAGCCGATAGGTCCCAGCTCAGGGAGTGTGAAGTGGCCTTGGTATAGCTCCAAGATGTAGCCTCGCACAGGACCTTCTGGCAACGTGACACGGTACCGAATGCCTCGCGGTATGACGCATATCTCGTTGGGACGTACGATGAGGCGACCCAACTCGGTTTGGATGTCAAGCACGCCATGTTGGGCCACGATCAAGAAGTCGCCATCAGCCGAGTAGAAGGCCTCATTGGCCTCCATATCTTTCCCTGCCGCATAGATGAAGTATCCAACACCCGACTTCATTGTAGGGTCACCAGCACCAGCCACTAAATGTAGTGAGTGCACCCAGTCTACCGTCTCATCGAGATCGAAAGGGTCCCATCGTAGCTGATTTGGAATGTAGTGTATCTTCTCCCAAGGTTTGTTCTCGGGGTTCGTGTTGAATGTTTTCGACTCGCGAGGTTCGAAGTTGCTGTGTCCGCACGAGGGTAGGATGCGGTAGAGCCATGTTTGCTGGTTTTCGTGACGCGGGGCTGTAAAGGCAGTGCCTGAGAGCTTCTCGGCATAGAGGCCATATGGAGGCTTTTGAGGAGAGTTTGCGCCGATTGGCAGCGCGCCTTCTACTGCTTCAGTCCTATATGTTATTAGTAGAAATTAATAGGCCAAGGTCATCTAGCCATACTCATGGTAGGAGTTGAAGCCATTCTGGTATCGGTATTTCTCCTTAAAGGCGAACTGAGTAGACGGCATTGTGCTGTTTATTCACACAGGATCAGTCAACTTTGGGGAACTTTCTTCGCAGACTGTAGTAAACAACGATTCAGTACGCGCACCGAGGTGCTAGACGTGTAAATATCCTTCGCGGATGCTGCGGGCATGCAGGGTCGCAGTAGCCGTAGCAAGCTTTCGCTCGGCCATGGCGCAGGCGCGAAATCGCGAGATGCGGTAATGGGCGGCTTCGCATTCCGTCGTTTGTCGCGTCGCAAGAGCAAAGCGGAGAAGAGATGCGCCATCGAGAGCGCTCGTGTCGGCTTACCCCACAAGTGGAGAGCGGGTGGCCCCTGTATGTTGGCAAGTGACGGAATCTTCCCGCGCCCGCCTGCATCCTTCTTCCGTCACAAGCCGGGAATGCATCCCAAGCACCACATGGCCCTGAGAATTGCGACTATGGAGCCGAAACCCCGATCCTGGGATATTCCTTAGTCTCTGTGAGCCTTGGCCATCATATCAATTATCGGGGCGAAACTATTGTATGTGAAGTTGTTGAGCATTTGCCGCTACTACAACAGACATCCATCATGGCTTCACTGCGATCTTGGTTTAGCATACCTCGTGGATCGCACTTCTCACTAGCGAACATCCCCTTTGGTGTCATTTCAACAGCATCATCCAAGTCACCTCGGGTCGCAGTCGCCATTGGAGATCACGCTCTGGATCTCGAGGTCTTTGCCGCAAACAATGGCTTCTCAGGGCTCTCAACAATACAGCCGCATCAAGCTGTCTTCTCACAATCGTCGCTGAACGCTTTTGCAGCACTTGGTCGGCCAATTCACTCCGTGGTTCGGAAGTACATCCAAGGTGTCTTCTCTGTGGACACGACATACCCGGACGTCCTGAAGAATAATGTTGCACTTCAGAAGCAAGCCCTGATACCGCTAAAAGAAATCAAAGCACATTTGCCATTCAAGATTGGTGATTATACCGACTTTTTCGCGGGTATGAACCATGCTTACAACTGCGGCGTCATCTTCAGAGGTCCCCAGAACGCGCTGCAACCGAACTACAAGCATCTTCCAGTCGGTTACCACGGTCGAGCATCTTCAGTAGTCCCATCTGGAACTCCCATTCGGCGGCCCAATGGTCAGATACTGCTCGATCCTACTGCGGAGAAGAAGGTGCCTGCTTTTAGCCCGTGCAAGAAGCTGGACATTGAGCTAGAATTGGGAGCTTTTGTGTGTGGCTCCAATGAACAAGGAGTGCCAATACCAATTGAGAAAGCTGAGGAGAACTTGTTCGGTGTTGTACTCATGAACGACTGGTCAGCGAGAGACATCCAAGCATGGGAGTACGTGCCTCTAGGGCCCTTCAATGCGAAGAACTTCGGCACTACAATCAGCACTTGGGTTGTACTCGCGGACGCGCTGGAACAGTTCAAAACAAAGGGCTTGGACAACGACTCGGAGGTGCTACCCTACTTGAAGGAGAAGAGCGAAAAGAGTGTATACGATATCAACCTCGAAGTTGATGTCAAGAGTATGTCCACACGCGTACCATCTTGAGTATCACACGCTAATCATCTTCAGCGGCATCTGGCAACACAACAACGATATCGAAAGTGAATGCACGAAATCTGTTGTGGTCATTCCCACAGATGTTGACACATCATACGATCACGGGATGCCCTTTCCAACCGGGCGACTTATTGGGCTCTGGTACCATCAGTGGTAATTCTCCGGCTGAGTATGGAAGCTTCCTGGAGCAGAGTAACAATGGTAAGAAGTCTATCGCACTGGAAGGTGGTGAAAAAAGGACATTCTTGGAGGACGGGGATGAGATCACAATCCGAGGTGTATGTGGTTCGGATGAGGAGGCTTTGGTTGGCTTTGGAGAGTGCATTGGTCGCATTGAGCCTGCTTTGAAGCTAAACTTTGCTTGAGCAACTCGAAATATGTGGATTCATACTTTTGATCGTCAAGGTGCAGCATATGAAGCCCTCTAATTGATTGATGCGATAAAACAGTACTACCACTATCCGATGCTAAAGCTTCTCTACCAGGCTCTTTTTAGTCAACTCCACATAATCGATGTTGGAGTACTATAGTTTCTTAATTCCCGAACTTTCTGCGAACTGGACTAGCATTGTCGCATGTGCTGATCCCTCGATGTATCGTGTGAAGGAAAGATTCCGCTAACTACAGGCCTTTCGCATCTCCACAACATAGCATACGTCATAGCATGATCCAGATGCGCTGGAGGAACTTAAGCCTCCCCTGGTAGCACTTTGCTGTTTTAACATCTGAGGTACTCGGCATTCGGGATAATCTTAACATGCTCAACCTTTACAGGCTTCCGCGGACCCGAGGATCAGAGACTGGAAAGTAGCTCTGGAAAAGTTTGCAATACCAACGCGCAAGTCTGAGGCTCTTTCCGCTGCCTCGATAGTTGAGCTGCGCTACAAACTGCTCCATCGTCCCACCGAAAGTTTGTTGTACCCATTATCCCGTCCTGAAGAAGTTAGCCTATCCATAACGCGTCCCGTCTCCGCACCGTCGCGCTAACATCAACACCATCGTTCGCGGCATAATTCCGCTACAAACCACACAAGCTTCTGCGCACGATGACATCCGAGACGGCTGCCCCGCAGCGACGGAGCTACCTCGTTGAATCCAATGCTTGGATCGCTGATGGCCAGTCAAACGGACGCTAATCATGCTGAGCCTGACCATGGGACGCCGCGTCAGGCTAGGGATTTCCTCTCAAGACAAAGCGCATGGCATTGGAGGTATCATGCTGCTATAAGTGCTACCGAAGGCTTGAGCTCCTTTCTGCCTTACAGGTTTTCTTCTCTTACTTCTTTCGCGTCTTGTCATAGACGTTGAGCTTCTCCAACATCATGACTATCCCCATCTACATCGCTGGCGTTGCCGTCTTGGGGTTCTTTTTGTATAAATTGCTATATGGAACGGACACACCCCATATCAAGGGACTGCCAGAAGTCCCTGGTCTTCCTCTCTTCGGAAGCTTGTACGAACTCGGCACGAACCACGCGAAAGTAGCCCAAGGATGGGCAAAGAAGTACGGCCCCGTCTTCCAGGTGAGGATGGGAAATAGGGTAAGCCATAGTCTTTGCAGACAGAGAACACTCTGAAAAGATCGTTAGTGCTAATACAGTTATCTAGAGGATCGTATTTGCGAACTCCTTCGACTCCGTCCGCCATCTCTGGATCACAAACCAGTCCGCAATGATCTCTCGACCCATGCTTCACACCTTCCATAAAGTCGTGTCTTCCTCCCAGGGCTTTACCATTGGTACTTCGCCATGGGATGAGTCGTGCAAGAATCGTCGCAAGGCTGCTGCTACAGCTCTAAACCGCCCTGCCGTACAGTCCTACATGCCACTCATAGATCTAGAGTCTACCGTCTCTATCAAAGAACTGCTACACGACAGCAAAGGTGGAGAAATCGATATTGATCCGCGAGCATACTGGCAAAGATATGCTTTGAACACAAGTCTGACACTGAACTATGGATACCGGATAGACGGAAACAAGGACGCACCTCTGCTTCAAGAGATTGTAGATGTTGAGCGTGGTGTCGGAAATTTCCGGTCGACGAGCAACAACTGGCAGGACTATGTGCCACTCTTGAGACTGTTCCCCAGCCAGAGCAATGAAGCGATCAGCTTCCGAGAGAGGAGAGATGTGTACATGGATCGACTGCTCAACACCCTGACAGAGAAGATCGAGAAGGGGACGGATAAGCCGTGCATTACCGGCAATATCTTGAAAGATCCAGAAGCGAAGCTGAATAGAGGTACATCAAAAGCGTCTCGCTTTTAGTCTTTTTTATGCTAACACATAGTAGCCGAGATCAAGTCCATCTGCTTGACCATGGTATCAGCAGGTCTCGACACCGTCCCAGGTAACCTCATTATGGGCATTGCATACCTCGCAACTCCGAAAGGTCAGAAGATCCAGCGACGCGCATACGAAGAGATTATGAAAGTCTATCCCAACAACGACGCATGGGAACGCTGTCTCCACGAGGAGAAGATTCCATATATTACTGCGCTATATAAGGAAATTTTGCGATACTGGACCGTCATTCCTATCTGTTTACCTAGAGTTTCAATCAAAGATATCGAATGGAACGGCGTCAACATACCAGCGGGAACAACATTCTACATGAACGCATACGCTGCCGATTATGACGCGGAACACTTCAAGGATCCACAGGAGTTTGAACCGGAGCGCTATTTGGACGTTCCTGATGGCGCGGGAACACCACACTACGGATATGGCGCTGGCTCGCGCATGTGCGTTGGTTCGCATCTCGCCAACCGCGAACTCTTCACTGCGTTTGTAAGGCTGATATCGGCTTTTGAGTTCACGCCACCAGTGGACCCGCGGGATGAGCCTGTCATGGACTGCTTGGAGGCAAACGCTATCCCCACCAGTCTGACAATGGAGCCGAAATATTTCAAGGTCGGGTTCAAGCCAAGGAACAGGAAGTTACTGGATCAGTGGATCAAGGAGAGTGAAGAGCGAACAAAGGATTTGATGTAGACGAGTGTTGAGCACGATGATTGCTATGTAGCTGAAATGCCTATAGTAGTCCTGTTCGAATTCGAATCCTATGAAGGAAATTTTTTGTCATGGCAGACACTAGTTGTACCTACGCCAGCGGCTTGCAAGAATCCACCTTCATGGGTGGCAACATACCCAACTTAGCCATATCCTGATATGTTTCAAAGATGCTCTCCATCGTGTCTACAAACCCGTTAAATCCAAACCTGCGCACCTTATTCCCTGAAAGCGTACCAAGGAAAGCAAAACTGAAGTCGGCCATCACCAATGTTTGCTTGTCAGCTTCAGGCACATTCATCGTGAGCTGCCCGTTGGACTGCTTCATCATCTCCTCCCAGTCTTTCTCCACCGCCGTTTCTTCAGCCCATTTGCATAGAGGATGCGCCATTTTCACTTCGATGGGGGGACCGTAGCCTAACGGGCAGTCTTTACCGCCAGCAAAATATTTGCTCTGGTACTTTGACTCGTCATCGTCAGGACCGACAACATCAGCGCCGAACCAGCGCCCAAGCTCGTTCCAGAAACGGTCCCAGCTAATGTGCCCACCGTCTTGGGCGTTGAAACGTTGGCATTTGGCTGTATCCTCGAGTACAGCCCATTCACTCAGGTACCCGGTCAGGCGGGCAGTCGAGTGGGAATACTCCGACTCCCAGCTATGGAAGTCGGCAGGGTATCGGAGGGGCTCTTTCCTGTGTGCTTGAACAGCAGCGTAGACACCGTATGCGAGGAAAGTATTCATGGCTGCGGTTTGCACTGCGCCGATGACAGCTGCGGGCATGACGATGTTCCAGTCTGTCTCAGTGTGCTCCTCGCAGTACTTGAACAGAAGATCTTCTTGGTGGTAGTAGAAGTTCGGGCTGAGGTGTTTGGGCTGAGGGTCAGACTCGATGATTGGCTGGCGTCCACGGCCAATGTGCATGCCATAGTTCTTGCCTCCCGTCTGCAGGAGGATACGTTTAGGCTTGAGGTCAGCCTTTGGTAGAGAGGCTAGGAAGTTCCTGAAAGGTGGGACATTGGCTTCGATCAAGGCTTCTGCTGAGCTGGGGTCCATGTCACTTTTTCCATTTCCAGGGGGTAAGTAAGCATAATAGAAGACGTAGTCTGCTTCGACACCTGCATCCTTTAGCGATTTGGCGATGTCCTCGCCCTTGGAGCTGAGGTCGATGGAGATGTGCTGGAGCCGGGCGCGCTGCTCGTCGGTGAAGAATGCAAGAAGGTCTTTGGAGAATGGCTTTCGAGAGAGCGCGTAGATCTTGGACCAGCGATTGGGAGTATCGAGAAGGGAGCGGATGGTGTTGAATCCTGAGATACCAGTGGCTCCGCACACAATGGCTTTCAGACCCTTCACGCTTTCATCAAAGGTGGGTAGGTTGCGGTAGATGCCCGAGGTACGGAGAGGTTGATCCAAGGAGCTAGGCATGATTGTGGTAGACTGATGAGATGTTTAGATGATGGTTTGCCGTCGAAGTGTTTGTCTTTGCTTTCCCTCAAGCTGGGTTTCTCTTCCCTTTTATGTTGGAGTCGAGAGCAAGACTAGACGCTCGAAGCCTAGTCCACCTTTGAGACATCGTAAAGATGTAACCTCAGTAACACCGAAGCTTAACTCGATATCTTGCGCTATGCGACAATGTAGTCATCCATTAGGCGATGTATCTCGGTGATGAACCCACGAACTGAACCCACGCTCCACGTTGTGACGCAACGTGGAGCCAGTTCTCCATTATTCTTGCTTCAGTAGACCCTCTGCCAAGCTGTAGAGAAGTCCTAGTGTATCTGGGAAAAGAGGCTCAAGACCGTTAGTTCCCGGCCGCCACGCACGTCAACACCCAGGTGCATGTCTTTTGTCGTTACAGATCATAAAACCTAGCCTTGTCTCCAAGGCCCCAGTTGAAGAAATCAAGTCCACTGGTGTTACTCATCGTGTGCTAAGACCCTAGGACGCTTAGGTGGCACTTCCAGAATCCAACATCACTCTATGCATAACCTGCTGCGTTTGGGCTTGCCAAGATGCTACGGTCGTCGTTGTTGAAAGTAGACACTGCATTGTATCAAAAGAAAGTACCCTAGACCATACCAGATCGATCTGAAAGTGCATCAGCCTATACTAAGTGGGTCCCGGAGCGGGTATCGGTCGCCGGGGAGGACCCCGAAATGCAAAAATTAGCTCCTTTCAATTCTCTCATCTTCTCTTCACGCCCCGGGTCCTTCGTTGTGTTTGTGCTGTGTCCTTTGTACGTCCTTTCGAGGAGATTTGAGGTGGTGTTCGGGGTCGGTCGATTTACAAGCCGATGACGTGACTATCCTTGGGTCTACCTAGCTAGGATCACTAGTAAATTCTCGTTTCGTATCCACGTCATCTGCTTTCCTTTCCCATACTGCAGGATATTTGCCAATGTTATTGTTTTACGCTTCTTGATTTGCAGTGTTTGAGTTGTGATGGCTCCCTCATATCTTGGCTTGACGCATTTGAAATGGGACCGATCTTCCAAGGTTTCCTCTCGCCCTAGCTGCATGTGTACATTTATCAAAATTTTCAGGAAGAAATATGCTCCTTGATGCAGTTATCAATGAAGCTCGGTTGTGAGCTATTCCCAACCACATTGTTCCTCGCAATCCAAGCACGATGATCCCCGACCCAAAGTACAACACGACATTGGAGAGCCAAGATTCCGTCCACTGTCGGCTATATGCCTGTTAGGCTGACAAGAATCTTCTTAATCGGCAAATGTTGATACGTAACTACCTCGTGGCATAAGAATGGAGTAGAATTTGGCGCGCATCTTCGCACTGTGCTAGGTAGCATGCATTGACATTTACGATCTCAAAACATAGTGTGGTGTAGAAAACCTCTCTGAGATTCTTCAAATAACGGTAATTGTTTCTATTGGAGTAACCTGGGTCCAGAATGGTTTATCGATGCTTCGCGTTGTATTTTCAAACCAGCCGATGCGACGGAATACGCGAATGTTTTGTTGAGGTTGTTGACGAAGAACATAGCCGAACGGATCCCCATGTTTGTTGCGAGCCATATCTAAGAACCATATACGTTGACCGGGTTGAACGCTGCCTGGTACGTCGTTAGGCATCAAAGTCTTAGCTGAGGAAGGCAATATCTCATCTCCGTCTAGGTAGATCTTGGCTAAAGATACCTCGCGCGCGTCGGTAGAGTTGACGTGGAAATACTCCGGTATTAATTTTTCATCTAGTGAGCGTAAAGGTCCGTTTATAACCAAATGTCCACCAGAGACGGCCCCAAACAGATTGCTTGGGTCCACTGGAAGTACTTCGCATTGTATGACTTCTGCTACTAGGTCCTCTTCCTCAAACGGTCCGGAAAAGGTAACGGTTCCCTCGACAGAAGCCCATGACCATGATGGTGCACGATATGTTGTTGGTCGTTTAGCATGATGAAAATCCTCAGCAGCCGCATCCTGTAACCACATCAACTCAAAATGGAGCGAAGCTTTCCACAAGCCGGCTAAATACCTGTCTCCAGTGATGAGATGCATTTGCTGGGCAACGCCAGATATTGCAGGAAGCTTATCGCTTTCTTCGGTGATCTTCCGTCTGCTGAGATCCATAACGGCGTCTGTCCATGTGTAGTGTAAGAACATGGCTTGTGGAGATTTTTCAACCGTCGAGGCTGTCAAGGGAGAGAAGATGTACGACTCTAATCTGTTGATGCCCATGTCGTATACACTTCTAGGATTCCCACCGTCGGTATATCTTGCAGTTTGACACTCCCACGCCAGCTGATAAGACCCGAATGACAGCACGCGTGGAGAAAGCAGGCGCTCTTGGGGAGTCCAAGCTCTCTGATTGAGTGGCTCCTCATCCACACGACGCCAAAATTGCCAGTGTAGCGATACCTGACCGAAGCTGCCATCATCACAACTCCAAGGAAGATCCTCGATGATTATCTCACGTTCCGGTCGGACTCTTTTCGAGAGAAACCCGTCAGTACATCGCGATGTGTTTGTCGCTGCTATGGTTGCAAATGCATTCTGGTAGATGCTTGCCATCCTCGCAATTTCTCGATGCTTATCTTCAACGCTATCTTGTACAATGCATAGCGAATCGATCCACAGGTACTTGATTCCCAGCTGTCGCGAGAATCTGATGGCATCCTGAATCGTCTGCGGCAAATCTGTGATTCGAATACCGGCTTTGTGGCTTTCTATGTTCCCAGTCAACGTCCGTATTGGTTGTGGGCCACCCCAACTATAGCTTAGAGCGCAGTAATGATGCTGCTCGTTGCGAGGAACATGCAGTCGGACTTTGTCGTTACTAATATCCAAAACTCTTGTTGGCAACTGTGGGACCCTGAGCTCGGGACAATGTTCGTGGAGCTTGCACTGCTCGATCCATGATTTAGCTTGCTCAGCGCTAGAATCGACGTTGTAATTAACCGGAGACCATTTGATATCTGTTGCCGCAGGATCTTCTGATTATCGTGGCAATGTCAGTTGCAACAAAAGACTATATACAGGAGTTTGTGGGTAGTACGAACCACGATGAGCTAAAATGGACCACTCGGTGTCCAACCATGGCAAATCCTCGCCATCGCACTTGATGCGAATCTGCAGAAGATCTACGGAGCGCCAGGCGTCCAATTCGTTCTTAAACTTGAAGTACCGGACATTGACGACAACCTTCGCGTCTGGGCTGATCGTGCTTGAGCGGTGCTTGAGTCGGTTGATCAGGTAGCTACACATGCGACATTTGGCCGATGCTGCAAGCAAGTCTTTCGGATGAAGAAGCGATGTAAGACCTTCCTTACTCCTAGACATATCAAGATTTGCTCTGCTTGATCCAAATCCACATACACCCCAACAGACTGAGCACGCTTTGTGTATCCCGGGTTCCATGATGTCCATCAGGATCAGCTGGATATTATTCAGTACTGTCCGGGCCTTGTTATGAAAACCGAAGCAGACTTGTCTTTTTTGGGGTCTGAAGATTGAGTGAGAGCTGTATATAGCAATATGTCGTCCAAGAGAAAAGCTGCAGAAGCAGTGATGCGTATGATAACGGGTGGGGCAGACAGCACAGCAAAGTAGTCCCGCCCCACAACAGTCAGTAAGCGGCAGAGATGAACTTCAAACATCAAAAGAGAATCAGTATATATGGCTCACGGTTCTCCCATTTGTATGCGACGTTCTTGACGGAAGCTTTGTACAACTTCAAAGTCTTATCTGGTTATCTGCGCATTTTCTCAACAGTTCTTCTTTGCTCTTTTGTTTGTATACTCGAGACTCTTAAAGCTCCACAAAAGCTCATTGCAATGGCTATCTTCATCGCAAGTTCACATAGGGATAAGAGCTCAATTTTGGGTGCATCCGTCCAGAGAGTCGCCCCTTCCGCATCCAGGGAGCAGTGTCATCGCAGGCTGTAGCACGTGTCCTAATAAGGAATGAGCCTCCGTGCTCGTCTGCTCACTTAACCACTCACTCACTTGCTTCAAGGATTTGACCTCACCAGAGAAGCAAAACCACTCAAGGTCGTGACAGAAACTTCCTTCATCCTCCACCTTCACCAATACACGACACCTCGATAACTGCCAGACACCTGCATAAGCAAAATGTCTCCATACTTCGACAGCTACAACACCTCAATCCTGGCCATTCTAGCCTACGTCATTCGTAAGTACAATCTCTCCTATGAGATGTCGAGCGCAGTTTGTCGTTTAACCTAGCTCGCTCATGCTCAGTCACATTCCTGCCTCACGTCCTCGCTATCAATGTTGCTACTCGGGGCAACCTCCTCGCTTGGGACAATCGCAATCCGCGTTCCAGCGACCTGAAAGCTCAGCTCAAGCAGCGCCTACCGGCCGTAATCTATGCCAAGTACGAGCGTATGGAGGCCTGCCATGCCAACGGGATGGAGGTGAGGACCTGCAAAGCCTTTGTTCATCTGGCTGTCGAACTGACAATGACAGAACCTCCCTCTCTTCATCGGAGCAGTCGTCCTAGGAAACATGGCTGGGCTGGCGCAGAACGAGCTTGCTAAGTTTGGCGCTTGGTTCTTAGCTGTCAGGATTGCATACACAGTTGCCTACATCATGACTTCAACTCAAGCGCCTACACTCATTCGCAGTAGTCTTTGGATCGCAGGTGTCTCGCTGTGCTTCCGCACTATCATTCGGGCTGCAGGAGCCATGGCTGCAGAGGCCTAGATCGGCGAACGATGTTCGGCTGCATCGAGATACTGAAGCATCAGACTAGATTGATGATCAGAACATAGCACAGATAGGAGCAAGAAGGACATGGGAAGACTATCTAAGGTGACAACAATGTCAATAATGTCTGCCTTACAGTAGCCATGGTGTCTACTCAGTGATGTGATGTTGTCCTCTGAGAGATACGGGAGCCTAATATAGGGGAATGCAATGACCTGAAGGATGCTAGTACTTACTGAGAGGTATGCAACTTGGTTCGGGTTGAGCCGTCCTGTTGCCTCGCCCTCTTGGAAAAGCGCAATGCGAACGGCACGGTAGTAGGCGCATTGATCAAGACAAGTCCCCAAAGAGTAGCACGAACTACACATGGACTTGATCAGACGTCGATATACAGCGGTCGCCCAGTCAGTAGTGCGGATAGCTGTGGGTCCTAGAGCTCACGCAATCCTGGGGCAGCTGAGCCGATCGCCCAACCGAACATTTATGGGTGCCTTGGGGTTCCACTTTCAGCCTTCAGGAGAGCCAAAACGTGTCAAGTTCTTAGTAGCGATCATAAGAAGCGTTCCAAGTAAAGGAGCAGCAGAAAGCAAGAAGTCCCTCACCGCAACTCCTTCAACAAAACGACGATAAGCGATCGCCGCCATTGTCACGTGTCAGTGGCACTTGCCAGCTTACGAACAGTGCCCAGACTTCGCCGCGCTTTCCACCACATCTCTTCAACGCAGCCCTTCCTGTGCATCGTTTAGAGTACATCACATCCACCCGCCCCATCCCCGAATACCACCGACTCTCTTGAACCCGTCCGTAAGTCAATCGCTGCTGCATTGTTTTTTCTGCACTTGCTTTGCCCAGCCCATAGCGGGCGCCTGGCCAGCTCTCTCTGGTGGCCTCGAGTCGTCTCCGCAACGGGCGCTCAATACGCCCGCGCCGGCCATGCGACTGCCGTCATGCTGCTCAATACATGCCGATAAGGCCACGATGCTCTCCCCAACACTCTTCTAACAAGTAGCGTCGCAGGTTCGAGAGTCTATACACCGCCTTCCCACTCGCCCTCACACTACCACACACACCCACCGCAATCATGGGTCTCACATTTTCGAAGCTCTTCGACAAGCTATGGGGAAAGAAGGAGATGCGCATTCTCATGGTCGGTCTTGACGCTGCCGGAAAGACCACGATTCTCTACAAGCTCAAGCTCGGTGAAATCGTCACCACCATCCCCACCATCGGTACGTCGCCATCTACACGACAAGATCCAACAGGGACAATGCGCTGATTCTTCGACTTCTAGGTTTCAACGTCGAGACTGTCGAGTACAAGAACATCCAGTTCACCGTGTGGGATGTCGGTGGTCAGGACAAGATCCGTCCTCTGTGGAGGCATTACTTCCAGAACACCCAGGGTATCATCTTCGTCGTCGACAGCAACGATCGCGACCGTGTTGTTGAGGCGCGTGAGGAGCTCCAGCGCATGCTGAACGAGGACGAGCTGCGGGACGCTCTCCTCCTTGTCTTCGCCAACAAGCAGGATTTGCCCGTAAGTTGCAACGACAGCGAACAGACATGTGCAAACGACTGACGATGCGGTATTAGAACGCCATGAACGCCGCTGAGATCACTGACAAGCTTGGTCTTCACAGCCTCCGACAACGTGCCTGGGTGAGTTTCGAGTCACTCCTACTTCCAAAGCGTCTCCACTAACTCCCTGCAGTACATCCAGTCGACTTGCGCTACCTCCGGAGACGGTCTCTACGAGGGTCTCGAGTGGTTGAGCAACTCCCTCCGCAAGGCCGGACACAACTAAGTTCGGCGGGCGCGAACCGTAATGTAGCGAGTCACGAAAATGCCAACCGTCTGCTAGCACAGACCCTCTTATAACGAACGCCCGCCCCATCGTTGTGGCAGAGCCCAGCCACGACGCATCTCTACAAAACCACGGACCCTGAAATGTATTTGCATCGGTGTCAAATGTCAGATCGGATGGTGGAGCGGGGAGACACATGGTTTCTCTTCTCTTTTTCACCATTTGGAGTTTGTGTGAAGTACTATGCCATTTCGTTTCTGGGATCGTTGGGAAATCAGTTCTCTGGTTACTTTACGTGGTACTATCAAATTTGAGTCTCTTCTTACTATTCACCGCTTTGATTGCATGTGTGTAGAGTGATTGCAGTTTGCTTCAAAATATTCATTGCTCCTTTCACATGTAGGACTACATTGCGCAAATCGTAATACATGCCAGAACGCCAGTCATCCCCATCCAGACCCTCACGCTACCCATGCAAGGCGAGAAATATTGAAAGCTTGCTGATGGGTACTCCATATCAAATGGCGCCCATGTTCGTTACTGAATTGGAATACTATGCCCATGTTTAAGACGCGGGTGCAGCCTGCTGCCCATGTGAGCTCTTCGGCGGTGCGTTCTCCTTGGCTGCCGTGATTGGTGGGAGTAGACCTTTCTCAGCCCAGAGGTCGACCAGCGGCTGCATGGGCTCGATTTCCTTGTCGCCGATCAAGTTGAAGAGCTTGCCGACGTTGATGAAGTGAATGAAGCACGTGTTTAGCTCCTTGTACGCGCTCACGTTCCAGAAGGGATCTAGCCAGTGGCCGTGGTAAATGTGTGCATAGCACCGCATCATCTGGCGGTAGATACTCTTGATGTCGCCTTCAAAAGTCTCGGGGAAACCAGACGACTTGCCGAGCCACTCACGCCCGGCGAGTTGGGACAATGGAGCATTGGAATTGCTAGGAGGGAGAGGCTGTGGGGTTGAGGTGGGCGTCATGGAACCAGAAGCGTACGTCGATGCTCCGATGGAAATGGCTGTGGTGTCTGTGGGGAAGATGTTGGGGTCGTTGATCTTGCCTACAATCCACTTTTGTACGAGGTTGATGTACTGGATTGCAGGGATCTTGATGGGCTTCTTGTTGTTGTCCAGCCAGGTGTAAGTATGGCCGCTGGCAGACATTGTAGGACATGTATCTGGGTTGCAGACAGGCTTGCCTGTCCTGTCGTCTACTACCTTGATGATCTCAATCATCTGCTCCAGTAGCCGGTACTGCTCAACAACTGGTCACATACTTAGCGACATCGGGATATTGGAAAAATCAAATCATACCCTGATGTGCGAGCCATTCACCCTCTTCGACAAGCTTCGGCTTTGCAGCCAAAGTCATAAAGTTACCCTTGACAATCAAGTTGGAGTACTCCTCGCGGAAGAAGAAAGGCGGTCTGCGGGAGCCAGATGGCACGGACCCATCCGACGGAGCACCTTGGCTTTCGAACGACATGGCAGACGACAAAGCTGGAGAATGCGGCATAGGCGGTTGGCCGGGAGGTTGTTGAGAAGTTGGTGATGCCGAGTATGGTGTTGTTGGTGATGCAGAGCCGCCTTTGCCCTGCTGCTGCTGTTGGCCCTTGTTGGATCGACCAGCCAATCCTTGGCGACTATCGGTGAAGTTGTTAGAAAGAGGAAAAGACAACTTAGGCCTCGGACGACGCTTGTTATAACACAATAGGACGGCAATGTGACGCCGAAATAAGGTGCATATCAAAAAGTGAAATCGTGAGACGACATGCAGCAAATGGCCTGAAACATTCAGGGTGTGTACTGGGGGTGGGAAGCGCGAGCATTTGAGGAAGGGGAGCATGTGCCAAGCAACTTACACGTTTGCGAAGAAAGAGGCCATGATTTGCGGATTCTGGCAATCTAGTGCGGGGGGTACGGGGCGGATACGTCCAATGCACCTAGAGAGGCCGGCTTATGAAGGTATGCAAGAGGATTGAGGGGGAGGATGTTGGTGATACGTCTCGAGCGGGCACGCTTTTTGGGCCCACTCTCCTAAGGGCTGCATCGAGAAGGGGCGGCGGGCTAGGACCGTTTGGGATAGCGCGATTCTCATCTTCTGGTGGTCGGACTTTGTTCACTTGAGCTACCAGCTGCTGCGCGTAACCTTTACCGGAACTATCACGTCAATTCCATTCGCAAATCGGGCACTACGGTCGCGTCGCTACATCTCGAGTTTTTCAAATACGGCACCGACAAAAAGCGCAATCCAAGCCACCAACCGCGACCATGTCCGACGCGGGCCACGACCCTACGCTCTCCGACGACGAAGGCAATGGACAGGCAGCGCCTGCTGAGAATGCCGACGAGGGCACTCCGCTGAACACTGTCGAAGAAAACGGTCTCGAGGATGATGAAGACGACCTGTTTGGTGACGGCGACGACGGCGACGCAGCTGAAGACGCGCCAGCGTACGTCGCGAACAAATCCAGTACCAGTACCAGACTGACATATCCAGCTCGCCCCGAAAACTCGACGATGCAGAGCTCGATTCAGGCGATGATGAGGGACGGACAGATCGCGTCAGGGCACCAGAGGCCGTAGAGGAGGTCGAGCAACAGACATTCGCATACATGGACGCGGACCTGGCGCGGCATCCCGTTCCTGAACCCACAGACAACGAGCTCTACCTTCTCAAAGTCCCACGCTTCCTGTCCTTCGAGGACAAGGCATTCGATCACAAGACCTTCCAGCCACCCTCCACAGACCATCACTCCAAGGTCGCCGCGTCCGAACACTTCTCAGCATACGACACCGCCATGACCACAGTCCGATGGCGACGCTCACCCTCAAATAACGCTCTTCTACAGTCCAACGCTCGCATTCTTAGATGGTCGGACGGTTCCCTGACCCTCCAGCTTGCGACCGACCCGACGGTCCAGTACGACATCGACGCGAATACCCTTGCTCCACCACAAGTGAACCCTAAAATCCCCACCCCAACGGCTGTCAGAGACGAGAAGAATGGTAAGACAAGCTCGAAGAAGGAGAGCTACACATACCTTGTTGCGCCGTACGAGGAAGCGAACGTCATGCGCGTCACGAACAAGCTTACAGCATCTCTCAACGTCGTCCCTACATCAAACACGAAAGACGCCGCGCTGGAGAAACTGCAAAACGATCTTGCCAAGGTTGCAGCAAAGGGCCGAGACGATGCCGACCAAGCCATATCCTTCATCGACGTAAACGAAGACCCCGAGCTCCGTCGACAACGTGAAGAAGCCACATTCAAGGAGAAGCAGAGACAACTGCGCGCTCGCGAAAAGCATGAGGAGCGCCAGAGAGAACGCGCGAACCGTACCATGGGTCGCAGCGGCGGTCGTGCGGCAGGAGGAGGCCTCGATATCGATGGACTGGAAGACCGCGCAACTCGTAAACAAGGCAAGAAGAGAGGCGGTTTACAGTACGACCTGAGTGACGATGAAGATCTTGGTGGTCCAAGGAGGAACAGAGAGGACAGCTACGAATCAGAGGACGGCTTTGTCGTTAACAGTGACGAGGAACCAGAGATTGTCAGTGACGACGATGATCCAGATGAAGGCATGGCCCCGAGTCCAAAGCGTGCACGGGGTGGCGTTGCGGCAGACGATGATGACGACGATGAGGTTGTCGTTAGCCGGACGAAGCGGAGACGTGTCGTTGACGACGACGATGATGATGAGTAAGCTCTTCAAAGAGGTTTTCGTTTGCGTAAAAAGCGTTCCTATATTCTCAGCTGTTAAAACGAGAGCTCGGATCTAGCAACAAATGCTGGAGGAGTGGAACATGGCAGATATCCTGACGGCACGGTCTGTGCGATGTACATTTCAGGATCCCTTGGAAATCCATATACTTTGAATATGGGTCATCAGCATAGCCAGGAGTTTGGACGCATCTATGCATTACACCTATTAGTTATACTATTGATACATTACACGGAGCATGGTGTCAGTTCATGTTGGGGTTTTATGTCTGAACAAGACCAGCGATATACTGTGCGATATAACTTGTCAGTTCTGGTTGTACTTCTATAGGCCGCCACATGCGATATTCACTACTCTGGTATACTAAAGAAGTACAGGGTTGTGGATTCTGGTAAGACCTCATACTTCCTGGGATATCCGCTTATATCAGGTATCCGCTTGCCTCTTCTATGCTAGTGCGCTGCATGCTCGATTCGTGTACATGTATGCTCCAAATGCGTGTGTTGAGTCACTCTAACTCATGCATATTCATGTAGCATTCCGGCCAAACTTTCTGCCAGTCACTCAGAATAGGTACTCCAATAGTCATTCGACATGTCCACTCAAGAACCTCTCCGTCTAGGATGGATAGGCCTCGGATCGATGGGCCTGGCCATGGCAACAAACATCCAGAAACATCTTAAAAAACACAGTCTACCGTTGTTGAAGTACTGGAACCGTACAATCTCAAGAGGTGATAGTTTGAAAGATATCGGAGGCACGCCATGCCCCTCAATTGCAGACCTGGCTCAAAACTGTGATGTGATATTCATCTCAGTACGTACCTCTGTGCGACAATCATTATGTAAGATCCATCTTTAATGATTGACAGGTCAGCGATGACACAGTCCTCCGATCTGTCACAGAGACCATCTTAAGCAGCGGCTCCATAACCTCCAAAACTTTTGTGGACACAACAACAGTCCACCCTACCACCACATCAACTATCACCAACAACTTCACCTCCGCGGGCGCCTTCTATATCGCCACCCCCGTCTTCGGCGCCACGCCCCTCGCCGTCGCTGGCCGTCTGCTGGTCGCCGTCGCTGGTCCTCCTTCTGCTATCGAACTTGTTCTCCCCTTTCTCGAAAATGTTATCGCGCGCACTGTTATCAGAGTTGGTTCCGAGCCCTCCCAAGCCCTTCTGCTGAAAACGACAAGCAACTTCATTACTGCGGGTCTCATGATGCTCCTTAGTGAGGCGCATGTAGTAGCTGAGAAAACGGGCCTGCCAGCATCTGTTCTTGAGTCTCTGGTTGAAGAGAACTTTGGAGCCTACGCACATGGTGTTTCGAAACGTTTAACTAGTGGGAGCTATTTACCTGCTCCTGGCCAGGCACCTTCTTCAGGGTTGGAGCTTGGAATCAAGGATGTCGGCCATGGAGTTAGTCTTGCGAAACAAGCGGGTATGACGTTGGGTATTGGAGAAATGTATCTTGGGGCAGCGGAGGAGGCGAAGGCCTATGGAGATGAGATGGGAAGAAGATGTGATAGTAGTGCTGTTTTTGGAATTGTGAGGAAGAGAGCTGGCTTGGATTTTGAGTCAGACCGTGTTCAAGAACGAGATACAGAGAGGCAGGGTGAGGGGATGAAGTAATAATTAACCTAGCAGGCAAATGCTACTCATAATACTTAGGGAACAGATGGCGGCGAAGTCGTACGCGAAGAGAATAGAATAAGTGATTCCCTTGAATCCCAATGTTTCACAGATTTC
>Ga0268250_10000163_pt1 | contig 31968 bp, 26 predicted proteins | sample AgamicAsSfe_FD_200448 | JGI IMG/M metagenome (GOLD analysis project Ga0268250, IMG submission 200448) | Agave microbial communities from Guanajuato, Mexico - As.Sf.e (v2) (version 2) | ecosystem: Host-associated > Plants > Phyllosphere > Phylloplane/Leaf | place: Guanajuato, Mexico | collected...
AAAGTTAGATGGTGCAAGTGATTCTTGTCCCGTACTTGACGAAAAAGTGTCTGCCTCCTGTTGATTCATCATCACAGGTGTTGACGACATTTCCGGTGGCATTCCTTTCCAAACCCCCTTCTTTGACTCTGACTCGATCTGGGTGGCCTCCTGTTCCACTTTTAATTGCTTTGACCTGTCCTCTGGCTCTTCGCGAGCGGACAGCGGGCCGGGAAGAGCCTCCGGCTTGTCGTGAGATAGACCTTGATCAGGTTTATTGGTGGTAACAGTATTGGCGATCATGGCCCACTGCGTGATGTAGTTCGGATCCCAATCTGGCGTCTTGATAGAATCGAGGACTTGAGCTTCCTCACCTCCGACGTCTCGTAGAACGTCTGGATGGAGAGCTTGCAATTGTTGATTGGCAAGAGTCGTAGTCTTTTTGTCTTCGCGAGTCTGCTTTGGATCGTCCTGAGTAATGTTTTGCATGTTATTGTGCTCAAAGTCCCCTCCCAGACGGCGAGCCCCGCCAAGGTATTGCGATGGCGAGGTTATCATGTCCCGGACAGACACGCGATCATGTTCGGCGTCGATGTAATGAGGTGATTCGTCAGCAAAATCGTGTCGAACAGACGATGGCGGAGAGCTCGGCAGTGCTATCTCTTCTGGCGGGAGCTGCTGCATAGCAGCATGGTCGGTTATGTTTCTTGATTCGACAGATGATGTGACCTTATCTTTCGAACTCGCACCCACCTCGTCACGGGTGTCAGTGCCGATACGTTCAGACACGTTCAGTGTTTCGAATGAGCCTTGATGATCGTCCTCAGCATAGGTCCGAGCAGGACTCCCAGTTCGTGTGTCAATCTTCTGCGAGTCCACGAGATCTCCTGTAGCTGTTGTGACAGTAGCCGAGGGCGATTCTGGCAAGAACGCGCCGGGCACAGCGAAGGCTCCCGAGGGTTCACCATCTCGCAAGTGAGTCGGCGTAGGCTCATCCTTTTCGTCGACCTTTGGCGCTGGGGCAGGCTTATCCTTCCCCTCAACCTCTGGCAGCCACGTGAAGGGAGTTCCTCGACCTTTGCTCTTCTTTGACTTTTGCCCTTTCTTGGCCAGTGATAGCCATTGGTCATCGCGAAATTCTTCATCCCCTGCAGCTTGCAATCGGGTAAGAGCATCAGGAGCTGTATTGGCTGGCATAGACTTCGAAATGCCCGGATCAACCTGAGCTTCATAGTCATTGGCGGCGTTGAACTTGTCCTTCTTGCCTTTCTTGCTTTTCTTCACATCGACCGGAAACGCCCATTCGTCTGCTGATGGACCCACTTCAACAAGACCAGGATTAGGGGTGGGAGGAACAGACTTGGACTGATCTAGGTCCTCTTGTTCGACGGTACCAGATTCGGCTGCGAAGCTGGGTGTCTTTAACTTCTCCTTCCTGCCTTTCTTGCTTTTCACAGTGACAGGGAAGGCCCATTCGTCCTCCGTTGGATCCGTGTTGGGTGTATCAGCTGCAGGAGTTGCAAGAACAGAGTGAGATTCTTGTTGATCGTCTTTCTGGACAATGCTAGACTCAGCTGAGTTACTGAGCTCACCTCGCTCAGCAACGTCCTGGAGCCTCGATAAATCGTCTGCGAATGGTCTTGATGCCACGCTATGCTGGAGCCTACTGTCGTCGTCGACGAGTGCTGACTTTGCCACTTTATCATCAGGTTGAAATATTGGCACATGTGCATAATCGGGAACAGCTGTCGAATGAGCTCCTTTCGCAAGCTCTTTCTCGATGAAGGCAGGCCCGGTGGCATGCTCGCCCTTCCGCTCGGTGGCAGGGGATGTCCGACCGTCTGCCACTGGATCTAACTTTGTTGTTTCAGCTTTAGCATCGAAAGAAGTCGATTCAACTTTGTCGAGCCCGTCTTGCTGTCGGCCGCTCGATGCGGTGTTGACCTCAGGATGTGTGATGTGCTGGAGACTCTCTGGATTATCAATCGGTGGCAGTAAAGCTTCGATATCAGCCTTGTCCACTACAGCATCCCGAGCTTGTTCCGCCGCATCAGGTGCTTGATCTTGAGTTGGCAGTTCCTCTTCAATCTGGGCAGCCTTTCTAGACCTCTTCCCTTTCTTTCCCTTCTTTGTCGTCATAGGAAAATCCCAATCATCTTCTGCAGGTGAACCATCTTTGGCGGCAGGCGTGGACAGCTCGAGTGATTGGTCTAGGATCTCATCGGGGATTTCAGGTGCGAGGGATGGTTCATCGAGCATGTTAGACTCGTATGTGTTCGTTTGCTCAACACTCGCTCGAGATGCTGAATGCACTTGAGCAATGAGAGCATCAAACGGTACTTGCGACTGCGTGGTCGCCTCAGTTTCCTCCCATGCTTTCTTTCCTTTCTTGCCTTTTTTCGACTTCTTGGAAGAAATAGGAAATGCCCATTCATCTTCGGCTGGGTCTACAGCTGCTTCCTTGCTGATAGGCACGATGCCGTGTTGTCCGTCCGCCCATCGTGAAATACTATCGTCCATGGCAGGTACAAGGGAAGACTCATCCATGGTAGTTGCTTTGTTTACCTGGCTTACTGTTGCTTGAGGTGCCGATGATTTAATGTCCGCCCAAGGCGTCAAGGAATCCTGCATGACGAGGCCATCAGATGGTAGTTGCGGCTGCATGCTTTCCTCGATATTTTCCCAGCCTTTCTTCGCTTTCTTGCCCTTTTTCGACTTCTTTGTGGAGATAGGGTATGCCCACTCATCCTCGAAGGGCTTCACGGCTGCTTCCGGAATGCTGGAAGCATTACCTTCATGTTCGTCCAGTTGTCGTGATGTACCGGCCTCGAAAGTAGACGCCTGGGCAGCTCCGGTCGTGTCGTTGGCTTCGTTCGGCTCACTGCTTAATAGTTGGGCTGCCAAGGAACCTGTTCCCGTTTTCGACAGTTGTGACTGAGTAGGATCAGTCGGATCTGCGACTTTTACACCCCGCGGCGCTGCTTCACCATAAACTTCCTTGTCAAGTGAAGAAAAGCTATCTTTCACAGACGGCCCAGCAGATGCTGTTTCGTCTTCTGTTGCTAAGCCTGCCTTTCTCGCTTTCTTGCCTTTCTTTCCCTTCTTGGTGGTGACAGGGAAGGCCCAATCGTCTTCAGCTGGCTCCATGGTTTTCGAGACCGGCGTGGTATCACTCTCGAGGTGTGTGTTACGGGAAGACATGGAGTCGTCCTTGGCACGGTCGGACAGTGGCAGCTCTGAAGACAACACTTGGGAGGCGTTGAGCTCGTTCTGTGAGGAGACTGGTCGGTCATATTCTGGTGTCTTCATCTCCTGCGGCAATGCAGGCTCGGCTTCAGCGTTCAGGTCTTGGGATCTTTCCTCTGCTAAAGCCTGTACTTCAGTATCATCGACCTCTGGCAGAGCGACATTCTCAGCGTTGTTCAAGAGCAATACTTCTTCTCTCAAAGCCTGCACCTCATGATTGTCGATCTCTGGTAGGGCGACGTCCCTAGCAACGCTTGATTGGGATGGTTCCTTTGCCGAAGCCTGCACCTGAACGTCGTCAATATCTGGTGAAGACGCATTCTCGGTGATATTTGGCACGTCTGGTGCCGTCTTCATTGCTTGTCGTAGTGCGAAAGTTGTATTCAAGTGGCCTTCGCTGCTGCTTGACCCAACTAGAAGCTCATCGTTTACCTTTGTGCTGTCGCTGATCGCCTGCAATTCGTCTTCTTCAGCTGCGGGCAATACAATATCTTCAGGAACTGCCCGCCCGGGCGGCTCAGGGTCTGCTTGTGACCTCGCACTAGGGTCTGGTTCTGCTGGGCTGCTAGTCAAGGCAGTGGTCTCAAAATTATCCACTTCAGGCAGCACAATGAGCTCAGGGGCCAATTCTGGGTGCCGTGGAGCGGTGGGGCACTCATCGGCACTGTCGTGCTCATACTGGAGGTCCGCAATCTCGTGCTGATTATCGAGGACATGGTTTCTGGCCGTAGGCGAACGTGTGCTACTTCGGAAATCATGTTCCTCCTCCTCCAACAGATTTGGTCCTGCTAGTGAGACCGCCTCATCTGCATCTAACACCGGCAGCGAAATATCTGACGGGAGCATTTCTGCTAACGACATTACCTCATCAGATTCCGAGGCAGGTAGTGGAATATTGTGCGGAGCTGGGCCCGCCAGCAATGTTGTCTCTTCGGGACACGCGATAGGTAGAGGAACATCTTGCGGGGCTAGTGCTAAAGCTATAGTCTCATCGATATCCGAGGTTGGCAATGGAATAGCTTGAGGTGACATGTTCGGGGCATCTGCGTCGTCTGGGCCGTGCTTAGTCAGATAGTTGCTACCTTTCTGCTTGACTCGGGATAAGTCTGCCTTTGACATGACTTCCTGTTTCATATTGGGCTCAAGATCCGCATCATCTACAGCAGGCAAGGGGATCGACTGGGGAATGGGCTTGTCAAAGACACCAGTAGCACGGGCAGTGACCTCTTCACTTTCTGGTTCATCAAGGTGTGGCGTTTTGTCGACGACACGTGGAGATTGCGGAAGCTTAGCCTGCGTCGCTTGCTTCGCTTGTTTTTTCGCCTTCTTCTTGTCCTTCTTGGACGTGAAGGCACCTTCCCAGAAAGACTCTGGCTCTTCTGTCTCCGGCTCCAGTATGTCTTGCGCGCCAGGAGACGCAGGTATTGGGTCTACAGTGTCGTCGATCAGTGTCCTCGAGAGTTCTGCGGACACTGCAGGCGACTGTGGCTCAACAGTCGACTCTTCTATCTCAGCTGGCGCAGCCACTGAAAGTCTTGATTGTGTCTTCGCCTGTTTCTTTGCTTTCTTCTTGTCCTTCTTAGAACTGAAAGTGCCTTCCCAAAACGACTCCGGCTCTATCGGATCAGCTTCGTGTACGTCTGACGTACTAAGAGACGGCAGCGTTGGTTGAGTCACGTCTTCGATGGGTGTATTGGACAATTTTGTGAAGTCTGCGGGTGGAGCCGGCTCTGGGAGCGTAGACTCGCTCTCCTTTCGGGCGGCGGAGCTTGTTGTGACTAGCAAGCCTTTCGACTTCTTCCCTTTTCGCTTATCCTTCTTCGATGTAGACGTGATGCTCCAATCTGCAGGTTCATCTACTGGCTCAGGGCTTTCTGCCTTGAGGTCACGAGGCTCAAGTGAAGGAGACGCAGGAAGTGCTCCCTGATCAGTGACAGTCTCGACATCATCCATGGTGAAATGGGCCAGCACAGGCGTCACTATCGGGTCTTCGACCACTTTTCCGCCTTTCTGCCTAGCTCGTTTCTTGTCCTTCTTGGATAAAGCCTTGACTGGCCATAGCTCCTCGTCTTGCTCTCCTGTATGGGTCGTCTGAGGCTCGACATCAGAACCATCGAGTCCGCGCTCATCTGACTCAACGGTTTCATCTATGCGAGCACTGACTGCCTTTTTGACCACATCGGCTGCAACGACTGCTGCTGCTGTTGCTGCTGTTGCTGCTGCCGCCGCCGCAAGTCCACGGCCGAGAAGTGAAGGACGTTGTGGAGGCAGCTTATTTCCACTGCTGGCGACGTCTTCTTCATCAGCAAGGGTGACAGCGGTTGGAGAAGTTTCTCGTTCATAGACCGCTCCTGAGGCAGTACTCTTCTCCACTGGAGTTTCGAATGGCAAGTTGTCATCGTCATCGACCCGCGTAGGACTTGTCAGTGTATCTGCATGACGCACACTGATTTCATGGTGCAGAACCGTCTCATCAGCTATACTTAAGTCCGGTATCTCATCATCTCTACCCATCGCATCCACTGCGAGCGCCTTCGGTGTGGCCTGTTGAGAACCAAGATATTTCACGTCTTCGTTTGATGTATCGTCGAATCGATCGAAATAATTGGCTTGTTCCAGATACCCATCACCCGGCTCGTCCGCAAGCAGCGAATCTGCTGGACTCTGGGTGGCGGACACGAAATGATCCTCGCCTTCCCCACCATCCCGTATCGACGAGGTTCGCGAGCCTAGCATTGAGCCAGTCGTGCTAGATGGCAGGGAAGGCAGTGTCTCGAGCAGCTCGTCAGAGTCGTGAGACTTGGCGTTACGCTCGACAAGATACAATGGACGATACTCATGCCATGTCTTGAACTCGCCGGAGCTGGGGCGTGGTTTGGGCCGTGCAGGTGTGTTGGGTGATTGAGGCGCAGCAATGGGTGAAGAAGGTGTGGCGCTTCCTATATCGAAGGGCGAGCTCCGACTCCAGCTAGGTGATTGAGCATGGCGCAGGAATCGCAGAGGTATGGCTGTCGTCGAGGGTGTGCTAGTATGAGAGTGACGGCGCAAAGGAGTGAGATCTTGATGCCGTGGAGACGCTAGAGGACTCTCGACTGTATCAGAGTATGGTGAGTTCGGACGTGACTCAGGAAGTGGTGTCAACTCGGGTATTGCATCAGAATGTTCCTGAAAGGCTAAGTTGGCGCTAAGTCGTCGAGGATCATCACGCGGGCTAGTCAGGCCGAATGATTGACTTGAAGGTGAACTCATGGATTCTTGGCGTGTCTGATGCGCGAGCGGAGGCGAGTATGGTACAGCGACAATGTGAGAGGGAGTGGAATGCTGTATACGCGGTTGCTGGACGAGGTCTGGCAAATCTTCGAGCATTCCGCTGGTGGCCGAGACCATCGGATACACACTCTCCTCAATACCTGGAAACTGATGACGAACGAAGGGTGGCATAAAACGTGGGAGAGCAGCATACGATTGAGGGGCCTTCACAACAGGATACATTTCGATATCCACCTATATACATTAGACTACTTCCTTGACTTTCGACGATTCGAGTTCCTCACCTTTGGTGATGGTTCCCAATCTTCGATCCTCGACCCTGCTGGGCTCGACACACTGTTACTCGTCGTTACTTCGGATCCACGTAAATCCTCGATAGCTCCTTGCTCTTCTTCTATGAAGCCTCCAGGCGTCTTCCGCTCGATCTCCTCCTCGAGTGTTTCGTTGGCATACACGTTGCTGGTGACATCCTCTCGGAACTCATCATCAGTTCTGGTATCGCCTCTCGGCCCGTGATTGAACGTGGACGATCTCCTGGACTCGGTTGCCTGGACATCTTCTTCTTCTTGATAGTCTTCCATAGTCGCCAAAGGAGAACGTCGGTGTTCACGCGATTGATCATCTGGACGATCCGAGGAAGCATTGCCGCTTTCTTCGCTTTCTGCTTCTACGCCACGGATGACATCTGCTTTAGGTGAGTCCTGCGACTCCGAGTATTGAAGTCGTGAGCTTCCAGCACCTTGCTTGCGCTGCTTTACCAATTCCGGCGGAGGAGTCGCTGCAATGATGCGGAGCGTGGGTACTGAGGACTGCCTCGCGAATGAAGGTCTGTCATTGTTATCATCATGCTGGACGCTGTCATCGTTATAATCGTCGGCCCTTCTATCAAGAACGTTTACTTTTCCGCTCACGGTTTTTCCCAGTTCAGGTCGAAAGAAGTCGGCTTGTGACACGGAAAAGCTTTCTGGTGAGTAACGTTTCTCTAAACTTGTAATGTAATCATCTGCCTCTTTCTCTTGCTTTTCGGACAAAAGGGGTTCTTCGTAGTCGTCTGGACCGTTCTCATGGTGGTTATCGGCGGAGGATTGTTGAGATTTGTCATTGGTGGACGAAGATCGCTTGAAGAAGTCTCGATCGTCAATATCATCATCAAGGATTGGCTCATGATAGTCTCGATGATCGTCTGCTGAAAAATCCTTGAACGTTGGGTTTGCATAGTTTTGCGCATGATTCGCAAGCACAGTCGAGCTTTCAGAGAATGTGTCGTGAGTAGGCTCATTCCCATGCCATGTAGTCTTTGAGGTAGTGGGCACACTAGAGATTGACTCGTGTCTTTCAGATTGCGAGTGGTGCTGGGCTGTAGTAACGTCTTCTCCTTCGGAGTCCATCCCAGCGAAGCGCACAGAAGCTTTGCGCTCCTTACGCAGACTATTCTTCGCGAAAGCTCCAATCGCAGCTCCTACAAGCGCAGAAGCAGGGACAGTGGTCACAGCATCTCGAGTCCTCTCGTTCAGCTGTGATGTTCCTTTTCGCGCGTGATCAGTCTCTCTTGCGTTCCTTGATGATGATGCTTCGGGTATGACCTTCTCAGATATGTTGAGGCTTTCTTGCCATCGCTCATTTGCATAAGTGTTTCTCGGAGTATATGCGAGTGGTGTTGGCGCACTTTGGGCATGATGGATTTGTGGTCTCCTTCCATGCTCCGCAGTCTCGAATCTTGAGAAGACCTTCGGTGGCGAGACGGGTTGTGGTTGGTAAAGACGGATGTCTCGCTCATGGTTGTGTAATCCTGTTTCAGAGCTGGGGCTCATGGGGCGAGGGTCCAGAGTCTGCAGTGGTCTCTGTCTAGATTCCTGAAAGTCGGTTCGATCGTTCCAGCTATCTTGATGATAGTCCTCACGATCGAAGAGGACCTCAGGATGACCCTCGTCAGGCCGGGTCTTCCTGGTTGATCGGCGTTCGTGTCTTCGCCGGTCCCACTTCCCAGCTTCAGACGACTGGCTTGACACAGACCCCTGACTTGCTCTCCTCTTTCTCGGTGGCTCAACTTCGTAGTCTCCGAACGCAAGAGCGGAGTGGATGCTGGAGGAATCATCGCTGACAGAGGCAGACTCCCACGAATCTTCGCTACGAGAGCGATGATGGCGTTCGACTGTATTATGATAGGATCGTGATGATTGTGAATATGGAGCCGCATGGTTCCCTCGTCCGCCAGCAGCAGCTAATGCTGCAGTCGCGGCGCCCAAGCCTATCAAGGCTTCAGTAGCATTGGCTGTTGTTATCACATGAGAGTCCTGGCCTCGCTTACGTTTTGAATATCTTGAACTCCCATATGTATCAGCTTCGAGGTCAACTTTGATAGCCTCACCTTGGTGTGCACGATCACGTCGTCTAGAGTTCGAGCTGGGGGAGAAGAAGCTGCTGAAGAATCCTTGATCTCTCCTGCCCGGTTTATGCTCAGTTTGAGTCTGATTAGCACGACGGAACTCTTCATATGAAGGTTCCCTGCGCTGCAAGGCATCAGCATCATTGTATGACGATGTATGGTCGTGTTCAGCACGTGAAGAAGTTCCGTTTCTGCTATTCTCCTCGAAGTGTTCCGTCCCAGTTGGACGTCTGTCAGTTTCGACAACACCATACGACGAACTGCTCATTCGATTACTTGAACGTCGCTCGAGACGAGGACTGTGCCTTCGCTTGGTACTGTGTCTTCTTCTGGACGTTTCAGAATCGGAAGATGAGGAGGAATAACGACTATCCTTATCGACACGATGACGATGTTCAGCATTCACCCTTCGACGATAGTGATGTCTTCGTGGAGCATCGACTGCCGAGGTATGCGGATCGAAGCAGTCGCGGCATACTCCAATATACTGAGTATATTTTTCCATCTTCTCCACGCCCTCATGATCGTTCCACCAGTCGACAAATCGGCCCAGGGTGCCACGTCGACGCGGTGAGTGGTGATGGTTGTGCTGAGGTCTCTGCGGCTGAGCTGTGCCTAGATTCGAGGATGGACCAACTGTCGTCGGACCATAGGGTCGCGGTCGATCTGAGGCGGATTGCGGTCGAGCAGCGTCTGAATGCTTCTCGACCTTGTGCTCATGGTCCATCATTTCGGCAGCCACGAAACCAGCAGTACCAATGGCTAGTGGGACAGTATAAGAGGGAGCTGGGTCTGATTGAGATGAATGTGGAGCTGGTCTCTGTAGCGCACCTGACTGTGCGCCAGCATTCGGTGGAGGCCTGGTATCGTACGGAGCACTCATCGTCGACTGTACCGCAGTCGTGCTATTACCATAGAACTCCGCGGCTGCCCCGTTGCCTGTATCTTGCGCTGGTACTGCTGTCGCTGATGCAGCTAAGAGATGTGGTTCTGCGCCGACCACAATCGGTGTGCCGGGTCTTACTCCAGGCTGATATTGCACTGATTGTCCTTCATCTCCGTAGTATTCAGATGCCTGTCCATAGCTGTCGGTCCGCGTTGTTGGCTGAGGTCTGTAAGGCAAGCTGTATTCTTGTGGGACCTGTCCAGGGAATTGATCTGGCAAATGAGCTTGATCGCCGGTCATTGGCATGTAAGGTTCATAACCTGACCGGTCGGGGTCCTTCTTGCTACCAGTATCTTTGCCTCGATTTTGATAGTCTTCAGCCTGTGCACTCTGGTCATCTCTTGATTCCACCTTTCTGCGCTGACGTTCGCGCCGAGGCCGGACGTCGTCATTGTTGTCTTCAGTCCTCCGCACCGTACCCGATCTAGCGCGACCAGCTCCCGAGCGTGATGCCAACGAGGACTCATCATAGGGTGTGTCCTGGGGTGAAGATGCAGGTTGTCGTCTGTCTGGTGCGCCGGATGGTCCCCGCTCCGACTTGCTCGGCATTTTCGAGTCGGGCAAGCAGTCTTTTTGCACTATGACATGGTATGCAATGCGCTGACACTCTCTTCAATATTGTTGTCGTCGTTGTTATTGATTGTTTATAAGAGCTCCTTGGATGAAGAGCGTGCTGGAACATGGCTGGGGTGGAGTAAGTGGAGTGCCAAGGCACGTGCAAAACGTGGATCCAATGGCTTTCATCACTTCATCACGTCTCATCTTCGTTTCGGAAACACAGCAAGAATGCCTTCGGCGAAGGATAGGGCTTCCTCGTCCGAACTATCTGCCGCGCCATCAGATTTCGAAGTGGTGCTTCCGGATGAGAAGCCTACCAAGAAAGACCGCAAGCGCAAAAGTGCGAAGCTCGAGGAACACGAATCAGAACAGCCAGTACCGAAGAAGAGGAAGCAAGGCAAGGACAAAAAAGACGCTGCGGACGAAGATAGCAAGCGCGACACCCCCAAAAGAAAAAGGTCGCGTGTCAAGTTACAAGCGGAGTTTGTAGAAGAGCCGCAGGTCACAACCCCAAAACCGGAAAAGAAGAGCGCGAAGCGCAAAGAGAAGACCGAAAAAGCTGAGATCAAGGTCGAGGCAGTCGAGGACATACCAGCTCCGCCGATTGCGGGTGATTGGAAGGCTGTTAGAGACGCGAAACTGCAAGCGAAGAAAGAGCAAGCTGCAAAGTTGAGGCGTGAAGCCGAGGCCGCGGCGCAAGCTGAAGGAGTCGATGTAAAGCCAAAAGCCAAGAAATCCAAGTCACAACCTACAGCTAAAGCAGCAAGTGACGGAAGCGACGTAGAAGCAGAAGGCGACATCACCACAACAGCTGCAAAACCCAAACGAAAGCGCAAAACCAAAGAAGAGAAAGAGGCGGAAGCCATGCCTCTCGTCGAGCGTACCCTCGGCCACGCCCTTCACATCGGCGCCCACGTCTCCGCAGCCGGTGGCGTCCACCAAGCCATCGACAACGCCCTCCACATCGGCGGCAACTCCTTTGCACTTTTCCTAAAATCCCAACGCAAATGGGCCAACCCCCCGCTCAAACCCGAACACAGCACGCTCTTCCACGCTGCCTGCTCAACGCACAACTACTCCGCCGCCTCGCACGTCCTGCCACACGGCTCCTACCTCGTCAACCTCGCCCATTCCGACCCCGCCCGCAAAACACAAGCTTACGACTCCTTCCTCGACGACCTTCAGCGCTGCGAATCTCTCGGAATAAGACTCTACAACTTCCACCCAGGCAACACAGCCGGTGGTGACCGGCCCACTGCCATCGCAAGTCTAGCGAGCCACATCAACGCCGCGCACGCCGCCACCAAAGACGTGACGCTCCTCCTCGAAACAATGGCCGGTTCCACCTCCAGCAACACGCTTGGAGGTGCCGGCTTCGCCGACCTCCGCGACACAATCGCCCTCGTGACGGATAAGTCCCGCGTCGGCGTCTGTTTGGACACGTGCCACGTTTTCGCTGCTGGGCATGACCTGCGCACCCCGGCTGCGTTCGAGGCAACAATGGCCACGTTTGACGAGGTAGTGGGCGCAAAATACATAAAAGCGCTACATCTCAACGACAGCAAAGCCCCACTCGGCTCCCATCGCGATTTGCACGCCAACATCGGCACCGGGTTCCTCGGGCTGCGGGCGTTCCACTCCATCGTCAACCACGCGCCCTTCGCAGGTCTGCCGCTCGTGCTGGAGACGCCATGTGACGTGCCCGATTCGGATCCCGAGAAAGCTGCGAAGGGCCAAACAAAGGAAGATAGGGGAATATGGGCAAGGGAGATCAAGCTGTTGGAAAGTTTGGTGGGCATGGATGTTGAGAGTGAGGAGTTTGTAAGGATGGAGCGGGAATTGAAGGATAAGGGGCTTGAGAGCAGGGAGAAGCATTTTGAGCAGTTTGAGAGGAAGAAGGCGGTCGGGGAGAAGAAGGCGAGGAAGGTTGAGGGAGGGAAGAAGGGAAGGGGAAGGGGTGAGGAGAGTGAGGATGGCAGTGATGCGTAGAGTCGCTTGAGGAGATGTGAATGCTTCTTCTGGAAGGAGATGGGGGAGTATGAATATAGACTCACTGTTTACTTACGGTACTCTCCACGATTTTCATCCTTTGACGGTTTCCAATCAAAGTAATGATTAGAATACTTGGTCACAGATACTGCTGTCGAAAATGTAAAATCAAAGCATGAACCTAAACAGAGTCACCACGGCACATTCCATGATTTTTCCAACCTTTAGTCTTTCTCCTATAGAAGCATTAATCTCTTGCCGGTGAATACTTGCAGGCATGAATTGTAATATTGGAGAACAGTCCAAGTATTCTAGAGCCCACCACGGCAATCTTCCACAACTTTCATCCTCTGACCTTTTCCAGTCGAAAAAAATGATTTCTCTCTCTCACAGTATACTGTAGTTCCACTTTCCAGCGAAAAATACAACATCCGAACAAAGAAAGCCCAAACAGACTCGCTAGTACGATACGGCACTCTCCACGCGTATTATTCTTTGACCTTCCCTCCTTCTATGCTTTAAAGGCGATTGCGCTTAGCACCGCGTGGACCTGGAGATCGAAGGGAGGAAGAGGTGCCATCTTCATTCCCGCTTTGCTTCCTTCTGGTACCGCTGTTCCTTGATCATTTCCCATCTCTCTGTTCTTAGTTCTACTCTCGCTGGCTCATCTCTCAAGCCATCCCATCAAGCCATCGAATCAACATCTGCCATACCCCACCCCCACGGCAGCCATCTTTGAGTTCCCATCACCTCCACATCCATCCCTCCACATCCATCCCTTCCACATCCATCCCTTCCACATCCATCCCTCCACATCCGTTCCCCAACTCCTCATCTGTGCACCTCTCCCAAGGCAAGCTCCTGAAAACACTCCCCAACCTCTCGAAAGCCAAAGATTAGAGTCCCAGCCCTCTGCTGCAGGAAAGGCTAGCTCGTCGCAGCCAGGGTCGGTGCCAGCGAGGGAACACTCGCTGTTGAGGGGGTCGTTGATGATAGAGATCCGGATGGGGACGGGTGAGGGAGGTGTATGTGCGGTTGGGTGCGGGATTGGTTAGGTATGGGTTGGTGGTGGGAGGATATTACATATGGTGAGTGCAGAGACCTGTTATCGCTGAACGGGTGGCAAGAGTGGACAACATCAGGTGCGTGCTGGAGAATGAGTAGAGGAGTAGTAAGTAGAGTCAGAGGTAAATGTTTTGTTTAAAATTGTGCACCTCCATGTATGATCCGATTTTCCCTGGAATATGTGAGCTATATACAACCATCGTTGCCACTCTATACACATCCCCTTCCCTCTCCTACCACCTCCTCTAGTACTTCGGCTGGAACAACAACGTTTTAAGCTGATCACCCGGGTTCTTCTGAATCCCAAAGATCCCATAAATCCATTTCACAATAATGCCAAAGCTCGCCGGCTCACCCATATGTCTCGTTTCGGGCACGAATCTCGCCTCCTTGGGGGCGCCGTGCTGCAAAGCCAGGTAGTAGTCGTCGATGGGGAAGATCTGGTCCTCTGTGCCGTTGACGAGGAAGAGACGAGCGCAGTTGGGGGAGTCGAGGGTGCCGTCCTTGAGGAGGGAGAATTTGTCGGAGGCTTCGGCCTTGAATTTGGCAAAGTCGGTGCCGTAGCCGAATTTGTAGCAGAGGGTTGAGGCGAGGCTGGGGAAGTGGTTAGCAGGTTGTTATTGTGAGTAGATGTTAGGGAACAGTCAAACTTACTCGAATGGATACTCGAGGTGGTTGACGTTGTCCAACCATTCCTCGTCAAACATGTGGTGCGTACCACCACCGAGCGCTACCACACCAGCGAGCTTATCATGATGGGTGTGTGCCATCCTGATGGCGTAAAAGCCACCGGTGCTAAACGCCCATGTCACAATCTTATCTTGCTTGATGCCTTCCTGCTTGGCGATCCACTCGAACATGCTCGTCCACTCACGGTCAGGACTCTTGGGGTCCATCGGTGCTGCGGGCGAGTCACCTGTGCCGGGGATTTCGAGGATCAGGGTTGCGACGCCGATTTGACGCCAGCCCTCCATCCAGGTGCAGAGTTCGGTGCGGTAGCCGTCGAGACCGGTCATGATGATGACGAGAGGCGAGGGAGTCTTGCCGCCGTCGGGGTGGAGGTAGTAGGCGGGGATTTCTTTGCCTTCGCCTTCGATGGCGTTTGTGTGGGGAATCTTGACTTCTACGACCGGGTGTTCACGGAGGCTGGGGAACAGAATCAATTAGCAAATGAGGCAGTTGATGTGATTCTAGCGGAACTCACCTCAAACCCTTAAGACAAGCCTTCTTTCCTTCTGTCCATGCGTATTTCTGGTTCTTCGATCGAGGTGCTGGGAATCGAGATATTCTGTAGACTGCAGAGGCACGGAGGTAGTACTCCGATGCCTTCTCAATCTCCTTGGCTTTCTCTGCTTCCTCTGCGGTAGCGAGGAGCTTCTCAGCGTAGGGGAAGTAGACTTTGGAGTATTCATCCCAGTCGTATGGCTCCTTGAACCCTTTCTACATGCATGTCAGTGGTACGCCTCACAAGACTGATCTAGCTTATATTCTGCCTACCTCTACAAGCTCATCGACAATGGGCTGGAAGTCCTTGACACATCCGAACATGAAAGGGTAGACACCCAAGCTGCACTAACATGATCGAATATGATTAGCATGGCAATAAAGACATACGGCATGGAAGTATGACATACAGGGAACTTCCACTTGGTCTCCCAGAGCTTCGCATAGCTCTCGTGGTGAGCAGCTGGCGTCTTCAGCTGGTCCTGGATGAAGAACTTTCCACCTGGTGCGGCCATCGTGAAATGTTTTCGTGAGAATGTAAGCGAAGGGTTCTGTGTGACTGGGCTGGAGGTTCCTGGCAGATAATAACGAAGACCCTGAGGAGGATGATGTGCTTCACTAGGTGATTGTGAGAAGCGCAAGTGATGAGGCAGCAGGAAGATCGGAATCAGGGAATCAGGACCGCATTGGACTTAAGCGCGGCTGCTTACATGTGAGGAACACTGAGGAGCCGATCTAAGCTTGGCGTCGGAGATGCCGCTGTTCGGCATTTAATTACACGACTAAACCGAGACCTTCATTTGATATACATCATCTGGGCATCATTGAATGACTGTGTCTGCACAAGCCCGGAGAGAAGAGATCAAGTAAAAGACCATGAAACCAGCAGCAGCGAGGGGATTGTTGAACTCCCCTCCTCATTAGCTGCTGGTCCAAACGGCATCTTCTTGTTACTATCTATTTCATCGAACGCTACAGCAAGTCCACCTCCATTACTTGACTGCAGCCTCGGATATGTATAAGCACTAGCTCTTGCGCGTGATGAAGCGCAAGTCGGGTATAATGTTGAATCATAAGTTCGCCTCCATCAGATCTTCTTGATGATGGGCGACCAGCGCTGAGAGCGCATCGTTTCATCCTCTCCTACTCATAACCAAATCAAATGAACATTTTTTCCGCCATTCCTACATTTTTTGGCTCACCCGTACAAACTCCACATCCCAGGATCTCGACCGTATATGCACGTAGTCGTGATATTCGCTGTACAGCTCAGGCGCTTAGAACTTGAGCGTCTTGGGTTGCTCCCCTGGAGAACAGGTTAGTGGTTGCCGATGATACATCGTCACTTCATGACTTACAAGGGAAGGTCTGGTTAGTGAAGTGACCGTTCTTGGCTGTCTGGACGTAGATGGGGTTGGTCAGGTTGAGCTCTTTGACAATGACACCAGGCCTCATATCAAAGTTGGCCCGGATAATCTCAACAAGCTCGTCAGAAGTCTTGTCACTTGTGCCGTAAGACTCGACGAACAAGCTCAGAGGCTCGGCAACACCGATAGCGTATGACAGCTGGACAAGAGCACGACGGGCAAGGCCTGCCTTGACAAGAGACTTGGCGATCCAGCGGGCGAGGTATGCGGCGGATCGGTCGACCTTTGAGTAGTCCTTTCCGGAGAAAGCACCTCCTCCGTGAGCACCCCAACCACCGTATGTATCGACAATGATCTTACGACCGGTGAGACCGGCATCACCCTGAGGACCACCAATAATGAATAGACCCGAAGGTTGGATCTATATTGTGTCAGTTGAGCATTCGAGCTCAGGTATAGTGGAACATACGTGGTAAACAGTCTTGTCGTCGAGGTACTTGGCGGGGATGACCTTCTTAATGATCTTCTCCTTGATCTCCTTGCGAAGCTCCTCGGTTGTGATCTTCTCGCTGTGCTGAGCACTGACGACGACGGTGTCGACACGGAGAGGAACAACAGCGCCGCCGTCGTGCTTGTACTCGATGGTGACCTGAGTCTTGGTGTCAGGCCTCAACCAAGGAAGGGAACCATCCCGGCGAGCGCTGGACATGGCAGCGTTGAGCTTGTGAGCCAATTGGAGGGTCAGAGGGAATAGCTCAGGAGTCTCATCAGTGGCATAGCCGAACATGATACCCTGGTCACCAGCGCCCAACTTCTCGAGGGCCTCGTCGTAGTGAAGACCCTGTGCGATATCGGGTGATTGTGCCTCAATTGCGTTCATGACGTTGCAGGTCTTGTAGTCGAAACCCTTGGAGGAGTCATCGTAGCCAATGTCCTTGATAGCGTCACGGATAACCTTCTGGTAGTCGAGGTGTGCCTTGGTGGTGATCTCACCAAAGACGAGGATAAGACCGGTCTTGGTGGCAGTCTCGCAAGCGACCTTGGAGAGAGGGTCCTCCTTCAAGCAGGCATCGAGGATGGCGTCGGAGACCTGGTCGGCGATCTTGTCTGGGTGACCCTCACCGACAGACTCGGAGGTGAAGAGAAATGTTCCTTGCGAAGCACCGTTCGTGGAAACCATGTTTATGATGTGAGAGGTATTTTATTGTTCGGCTGAGGTTATGGGAGATGTCAATGAAGCGCTTGGAATTTCGGCACTACAGGCAGATCAAGGCAATGGGTGATGTAGCGGGTGTGTATGATTTGCGAGGGGTTTTAGCAGAGAGGTGGCTAGATGATGAGATTGAGGGAGTGTAAGTTCCGAGTATGGTGTGATGGGCATTGGCTTATTTTTTGGTACCCCACCTCACCTCCCCTCCCACCTAATCGCACGTGGGGTCGTAGACAGCCATTGAGAGGTGGACTAAGCTACCAGTACGGCGTAAGACGAGTGCTATTGACAACGAAGATACAACAACACATTGCCACTTCTGCACTGACGCTTGTGGAACTGTGCTGCTGGCTTGGTCTTCCGTTGGAGAGTGCCGGCAGGGTTAGCGAGAGGCGTAGAAGTGGTAACAAGTATCTCGTGAGATCGTGAAGAAAAAAAAGTCAATCCAACGTGAGACAAGAAGAAAGGCGGATGCAAGTGCAAGAATCCGCTACTTTTACGCTGGACTGATCTGCCTCCGTGCATCTACAAAGTGAAGCTCGGTGTCCCAGCATCCTAGGTTGTCATTGTACGCATTGATTACGAGGGAAGCCAAATCCATCGAGAATCCTTCTTCTTCACGTCCTCCCCACTCGACCTGACCGCCACCACCACAATGTCCAAATTCGGCGTCCTGGTCATGGGCCCCGCTGGTGCCGGCAAGTCCACCTTTTGCTCCGCCCTGATCTCCCACCTCCGTGCAAACCGCCGATCCGCCATCTACATCAACCTCGACCCCGCCGCCACCTCCTTCGTCTACGAGCCCGACATCGACATCAAGGAGCTCATCTCCCTCGACGACGTCATGGAAGAAATGGGCCTCGGCCCCAATGGCGGCCTGATCTACTGCTTTGAATTCCTGTTGGAAAACCTCGACTTCTTGACAGATCCCCTGGAGACGGTGACGGAGGAGTATCTGATCATTATTGATATGCCGGGGCAGATCGAGCTGTATACGCATGTCCCGATTGTGCCGGCGTTGGTGAGGCACCTGAGTAGGGGGAGTTTGAATGTGCAGATGTGTGCGGCATATTTGCTGGAGGCGACGTTTGTGGTTGATCGGGCGAAGTTCTTTGCTGGGACACTGTCGGCTATGAGTGCGATGCTGATGCTGGAAATGCCGCATATCAATGTGCTTAGCAAGATGGATCTCGTGAAAGACACGATGGGCAAAAGGGAGCTGAAGCGCTTCATCAATCCGACAGTTGAGCTATTAGAGGACGACCCGGCGAATAGGGTGGCATTAGATCGACCTGGCGATGCCGAGCAGGCACCGAACACAGCGGAGAATCTGACTGGAGGAAGCTCGTTTGGAAGACTGAATAAGGCGGTGGCTCAATTGATTGAGGATTACGGGATGGTGTCGTTTCTGCAGCTGGATGTGCAGAATGAGGACAGTGTGGACGCTGTGTTGAGCTATATCGATGATACGATTCAGTTTCATGAAGCGCAGGAGCCGAGGGAGCCGAATGATCAGCAGGATATCGACTATGAAGAGTGAGCAGTCTGACGTCGGCGAAGACATCTGAGCGCGACAGAAGGCTGCGGCTGTTGCACAGAGACATGTGCAGCCAGGCCTTTCTTCTGAGAGCACTGTGTCGAACATAGCCTGGGCACAATCTACCTCCCAGCACATCCACGTCAAAGTACAGCTGTACTCGATGGTACAACTGGCCCTAGCGAGGATCATCGCCTGCGCTGCTGTCCTCCTCCTAGCGCCGCGATCGCAAAGCACAATCTACATCAACTCGTCAAGCCGTCATATAACGGACAGCTCCGACACGACCATAGGACGGACACGGTATCAACTTAGCATCAGGCCAGCGCCAGGTCTTTTCTCTTTGAGGAAGACCGCACGTCCGACCCATTCGACCTACTCCAGACCGCATCGCAGCGCCACCATGCCAGACCATCGCAACGACATACCTGATAATCTCCAGGGCGTTGAAGTCGAAGATGAAGCAGAATTGCTATCGCATGTGCGCATAAGCCCGCACGACTATGAATCCGTGATCTCAACCTGCCGGTACATTATCATGAAGGATCAGGAGAGCGGGAGATGTCCCGACGCTCTTGCAGGCTAAATAAGCAGGAGGAAAAGGCTTGAGATGAATTGAGTTGGGACAGGTTTCGAGCATACATGTAGATTAGCCACGACGAGGGTAAGAATACGGAAGTTTCGCTCCATTCGGGACTCAAGCTTGTTTTAGTTTGTACTAGGCTACGTTATATATAACTGGATTACTTCTACCTGTCTTTACTGTACTAGGTAGGACATAAGTCCAAGCAGACCCCCTTCGGCACCCTCCCAGGTTTTCACTACTAGGCCTATGTCCTGTGACTGTGCTTCAGTGACCAAACTGTCCGTGTCTGCTGAACATCTCATTGTAGACATTCTTCGCCCTTGCAAACACTTCCTCGCAATGATGCCACTCTCATTGCCCCCAATAGCGCCTTCGTTCTACAGATCTAGCCGTGTCTGTCTTCCAGGTGCTTCGTGGTCCCAAATGCCCCCAGTTGCAGCGACGTAATCATGGACACCATTTTATACAGATCGTCCCGGCCCAATCTTTCCCCCGCCTCCCCCACAGCGACTGAAGGTGAACTACTTTCGTCGACCGCGGACGGCCTGGCTGTTGGTAAGGAGGGAACTATGCCATGCCTGGTTCTTCCGATCGTTGTGTCGCCACCCTTAGCCTCTGCTATTTTGAACATTTACGGCACGATGCTCATGCACAACACAGTACAGCACATCACGACATATCGCTCGGGGAGCTCTCTGAACGAGGTGCAATTAGTGCTGGAGCAACTGAGGGCAGTTGAACACACATACGAGGCGGTCGACGAGGGAGAAGACGCTGCGAGAATTGGGGCCGGCAGCAGGACTTTGCCCGGGTGATGATGGTCTCCGGCGATTAGGGCAGAAAGGCACGGATCTGCGATTCTATGAAGCTGATGGATTGGCGCGTAGTCTTACATTGTTCATGCTGTCGGGGAGGCACTTGGGTTGGTTCAATTGAATCTGGCTGTCTGAGACGAGACGAGATGGGTAAGGTGGGCGATATGGGCGATCAGGCTGACTTTGTGCCTGTGATTCGTGGCCAGGAGATCGAGAGGAGCTGCGATCCCTGAGTGTAGGACGATTATGCTGAGGAACTGGCCGTGTCGCGACTTTGTGCTCGCAGCTTGCTCAAGCTGACCGCACTGGTCGTGGTACTTGGTAGTATCCTGATTAGCATTACTGTTATCTGGGAGATACCCGTGACAAGCTGTGTGCATAGAGACATGGGTGTTCTTGAGGCTACACACCTCCTTGCGCTTGATCATTTCCTCAGCTTGGAGATTAACTTGTATTCTAGACAAACTCTGCTCGGGTTGCAATTCGTGAAGGTGCATCACAAGTTCAGCCGCGGAAAACACAGAGAGGGTGACGATAGATAACCAGGCAGCCGATTGTACACGATCCAATGCCAGCAAGAAATCAAGATCCCATCATCGCCTAGATTGATATCGACATCACAATCACGTCCCGCACGCTCGACACGACCAATGTGCAAGCGTGATGAGTACGTCAACTCGAGTCACGGATAGCTCATCGCAGCCCTGCGCCCAGAATGACATGCCTCATCACGATCCGTCCACAAATCACACAGCCTGTCACGATCGCGAGGATTGTTTCTTGTTTCGGCTCATGCTCACGCGAAGCATTAAGACCCTGCAGCTGCAAAGCCTTCGACGTCGAACAGCGAGGCGATTTGCGCTGCGCGTAAGATACGAAGTCGAGATCTTCTCTACTTTCGGAGGATTATGCAGCTGAAGAAGGTTTGGGGCAGGCGACGTTGGGTAATGATGATGGCGGTGTGGTCGGCGGGGATGTGTTATGGTGGTGCACGAGCGGTTGTTTGTGTGATTTTGAGCCTTCGACAGGGTAGTTAGATGGGAGGCAGCTCCGAACATTAACCGAGTATCGCGTGACACGGTAACTAGGCGAGGTTAGTGTGTTGACGTTTTCTCCAGTCGCGTCACCCTGGTAAACAAGAACGAAAGCCCAAACTGTACATGTCAAAGCTCAACTTTTCCTTTCGATGTGAGATAATCGCAGAACCACGCCGGAGCAGCAGCCATCGCCACGATGCAGTACAGAAGATCAAAGTCTACTCTTTTAGCCTTGTTAGCTCCCGCTTGGTTTCAGGTGGGTTAGTGTTTCACAGTTTAAAGTGTATACATGCCCAGTCATTGGTCACTACTCCGGGCCTGTTGTTGGCACTAGTCAATCATGGCATGCCACAATGACGTGCCGTATCGACGCTTCCCTGCTTAGACGCGCCGGATTACCGACAGTATCGAGATGTAGCCCTCGCGATTGTGCTCATCTGGCTCATCTTGCTCTGCCCCCGCCGCATATAACGTGGTTGTGAGCAATGCCGTGAATCATTGAAGACAAGGATAATTCTGCGGTGTTGACACAAGGGAGCGATCAATTTCGGCTGCCAGACAATGACAGTTTTTCCTATCCCCTGCTGATCAAGGCTTGGATGCCGGACCTATTACCCGCTTGGAGGGGGAGAAGCAAGCATTTCTTTGCATCTGCAGCTACGCATTCTCCGTAACTCTGTGGGGTCCCATGTACCTGCAGTGATATTATGCAAGCAGGCGAAGTTGGAATGCTGCAACGATATATAACAGCCCCGCAAAGCTTCGTAAATGGCAAGCATCTAGAAGCTCAAGATATGTGCGATCCCAGTATCGGACGTCTTTCCAGTCATGGACTTTGCCTAAGTATATGCGAGCCCGAGCTCAAGAATCACTCGGGACGACAAGGGTCACGTTTTCGTAGAGCGTAGGACAAGCTGGGTCCGTCGTCAAGAGTGAAGAGAGCGGGTGGACTCTGCAAAGGTTAATCCGACCACTTAGTCGAGCTCGGAGAATAAGTGTCCAAGACTGAGAGTCTCTAGCGAGCTGTCAGTAGTCGATGCAAGCTGCTTAGCCATGGTGTGATAGTCGTAGACGTGCAGCAGCATGCTCATATTATCCTCCACTGCTCGCTCGTGTTTAATAGTCGATTGTCGGGAGGGGTTGCATGCGGGCCAGATCGTAGTTGTCGTTTTGCTGCTCACATTCCTTGACAGTCGCCCTGCTCGACCCCGCCGTGGCCAGTGAACAGTGGCTCAATGGAAACCGGCAACTAGGCCCCAGAAACGTGTAGCGGTGGCTGCTATGGCTGCTGAGGTGTGAGACTTGGCGGCTTGTTCCATCCTGGTTCCCCCACTCCACATGCACCAGGGACAACCGACGACCCAGCAACAACGACCTGCAACTGATCTTATACAAGATCCTGCAGCACCGCTCGGTCATGCTCTTGTGCCTGAGCGCGTGTTCTGTGTCCCGTCACGTCCTCACATTCAGCAGGTTGGAGCTGTAATTGCAAAACACGGTCAACAGTCGACGCGTACAGTAGTTGCTTCCCAGTGCTTGGAGGATAACCTTAACCACAACGCTATTGCCTTTTGGAAGTCGAAGTCGAACGTGGATCCCCGCACATCTTCAGACCAGATCAGACACTATGGCCGAGTCCTCTTGACCAACATATCGTCAGCAGCAACAAGACCACCGGCACCGGAGAAGTCCAGCCCAGGCCTAGATCATTAAGCATCCTACAAAAAGCATCATACCTCGCTATCTCGTGTAATCTCGGTCATCTCAGGCAGGCTGCGGATCTTATCGTTACTTGGTGCAGAACAAAAGAGCAGGTGAAGAAAAAGAACGAGATATCAAAGTATGGAAGGATCATCACCATTGGCATTCCAGCGGCCATTACCAGTACATACATCGTCATGGGGGAGCTTCCACAACGATGCCAGAACATACAACCCAAACCTGCTTGTGCCATTCTCACAGCAGAATCACAATACCTTCCGCAACATACCTACAAGAACAAGGCCGTCATCATCTTCTGATTACTTTTCCTGCAAAACAGTGTCTTCACCAGCATCTGGTCTTGCCGTCGACCTTGCACAAAATCTCCATGTCGATCAAAGGTATGTGTTGGAGTGTGGACATGCCAGTCACACTCGCTTACATATCACAGTCCTCAATACCCAACGCCGAAACGTACACTTTTCACCCATGGCATGCTCAGTGGACTTCGAGGTAGGAATGATGTCAATGTTCACCTTACCTCTCAGACTGACATCGTTCATAGCATCCGCCATCACCCCACCGATAACCTCTTCCTCACCTGGGCTCGATAGCGATGCCATGGACTGCACACCACTACCACACAAGCGACCACATCAGCTCCTTCCAACAGTCCAGGTCGATGCCTGTCCCACCCCCGGCATAACCCCTGACATCATCGAGGAATCGACGTATGAGCCTCCTTCAAGTGTGATACCTAGTGTACCCTCAGTGCGGTCCTTTGCTCACCAACCAATGGCCCCTCTTGTGTTTGACAACGTGGAGAAGATGTGAGTTGACAAATTATCGCCATTGTTTGTCTCTCGGCTGACACATACCTAGTCGTACGAGAGCTTTACAACCTGGAGGTCGTCCACCATTACGAAAGAGCTATTCCACCAGCAACCCCTTCCCTTTGCAAGCACCTTTCCAGTTCAACACGTCGATTAAGCCCTCCCTTGAATCTTTTAATGAGTCGCCTGAGGTTGAGAAGGCTCCGGCCACAGCGCCATTACTAGGCTCGACGATACCATTCAGTCTCTCTTTTGCTCAAAATGGTTCACCATCTGCACCACTACCTTCACGGCCTGCTCCTCGGCCATCTCGTCGACCCTTCAGGAGATCCCAAAGCATGCAAGTGCCACAATGCGCGAAGCCTGTAAGGCAAGAAAAGAGAAGCTGCACAGACAGTAGCCGAGCGTCTTCTGTGTCACTGGAATTACAAGACATGCGACCAAAATTACCACATTTCATGTCTGCAGAGGACCCGGATGACACCATACCTCGTCTGTCGCACGAGACATTCCTCGACGTTTTGAATGGCCAGTATGATGAAGCTGGCGAAAGACCGATGATTATTGACTGTCGGTTTGAGTATGAGTACAATGGCGGTCACATTGATCATGCTGTCAATTACAACGACAAGGAAAGGCTCGCGAACAGGCTGTTTCAAGACATCCCACCAGGGTGCAAGACTCTCATCTTCCATTGCGAGTTTTCCAAATTTCGAGCACCGACCATGGCGAAGTTCATCCGAGCTCACGACCGCACCGTCAACCAAGAGCACTACCCACGCCTCTCATATCCCGAAGTCTACGTCCTCGACGGCGGCTACAGCGCATTTTTCAACCGCCAACCGACCCACTGCTACCCGCAAGCCTGGGTGAAGATGGAGGACACCGCCCACGAATTCGCTTGTGAGCGCGGCATGGCCAACATGAAACGTGCTCGTGGCAAACTCCAGCGTGCACACACCTACACCGTCGGCCAAGGCCTGAACGCCTTTGCAATTCCGCGCCCTGGTGGCGCTCCTGGGCCTGGTCCTAGCAGTTTAGCACAACGCAGTATGAACCTGAGCACGTTGCCGCCGCTCGATGGCTCGCCAATGGGACCGTCGAGTGACCTCGCAAATTCAATGTCAATGGCGCAACTTTCTCCTCCGCTCGATGCGATGGAGATCGACTCCTCTTCACCAGCTCCGTTCGCACCTATCGACGCGAACGCCCGGCGCGGCTCAGAGGCAGGTCGGCATGGTTCGCTCGCGCCGAAACGATTTGATTCTTTCTGAGATTGGCCTGGAAGACCTGCAGTGTCTTTTGGTCTGGTCTCTGATTAATCATCCATCCTCCTCACGATACATTTCGCCCATGACGTCGACATCTCTCTTCACTTCTCATTCGCACCACACGTCGACATCATCATTGGCACTCTTTCTTATCTTCTAGCATTGACACTGGCATTCTTCTTGCATTGTTTGGCGCCAGCATTTTGCTTTTTTTGTTCACTGGTTGACGATACCCATACGGCGAGCCGAGCGAGCGAGTTTTTGTTTTCAGTTCTTCCAGTTTTTGGCCCTCGGCGGACTGGGCAGCGATACAAGTATTGTAATGTTAATGAAACGCTGAAACGCCCATCACGAATGCGAACGGTTGAGGCGGTGAGGTACGGCGAGGCAGGTCGGGGCGAACGGACTCTTGAGTAAGCGACGAAGAGTGGGAGATGAAAGAGCGAGGAAAACTCTCATCCGTTTGGTAGATGGATCCTCCAGGATAATTATCAGACTCATGGCTACTTCCACACTATCACACTACCAATTTCCAAACCTGCCGTGTGCTTTGCAGCGAGTATGTCCTCACGGTCACAGAATAAGGTCTTGTGATTTAGGGAAAAGTGTTACTTGCTTTCGATCGGGGTAAAGTAGATTGTCCCGATGTCTGCTCCCTCGGCGAGAGCATCTGATGTCTGATGTATACTGGAGCTAGGTCTCTCCTCCTGCACGCTATCATTTCTTAGTCCTGCCTGCTATTTATCTCTCCTCCTACCTGCCATTATCCCTGCTGCTACCTGCGACTATCTCATCCCTGCCTGCCATCATCCCTCATCCACCTGCCTGCCTTCATCGACCATTTCCCATGAGTGTGCCTCCTCTCCCAACCAGGTTGAGGGTGCGCAATAGCAAAAAGCACCGCATGGCACGCGCTGAGAGCTCTCTTTCCGTTTTCGTCAGAGTCGGTAAAGAAGGTCGTCGCACGCTGTGTATCATGGCGACATGGTCGAGGAGTGCTTCGTTCCAGCTTCCGAACGCATTGTATTCAGACAATCTTCATGAATTATGTTAATGTACATGTATTTGTAGAAGCAAATTTGCGGTCCCCGTCCCCATCATAGAACTACACGGCTAGTCTGTTACTTTTTTGCTTTTTGCTGTTGTGCTGTTTTCCCGCTAGATTTTGGTTGGAGTTCAATGCTCAATGCTCAATGCTCGATACTGTGACTCTTGGGCGCCGTGACGTAGTGTCCACTACCCGGCGGCATCTCCACGAAACCCGACGTGAACGCTGTCGGTTCCGCGCCGTCGTCTATCCCCTGCCCGGCCAGCTGTTCCACGCCTGCATCTCTTCCTCCCACGTTTTCTCCAACATTCGCACCAAGTCCGGCACCGTGCGTTAAAGTCTCCGAGTGATGTATGCCCGAATGCTCAATCGTGTGTCCCGTAGGTGCAGTAACGTAGTTGCCGCTACCTGGTGGTGCTTCGATGAAACTTGCCTCCGCGGCAGTGGGATGGAAGGATCGAGCGGAGGCGACGCCGTGGCTTTCGGAGTGGTGAGAGCCGGAATGCTCGATGTTGTGAGATAGGGGGGCGGTGACGAAGCGGCCGCTTCCCGGGGGAAGTTCGACGAAGGAGGAGGAGAAGGCTGTTGGTTCGGAGGAGGTCGTTGTTGCGGTATCTTGCGTGCCGACGGCACCCCGCTTCATGGTGAACTCAGGCTCCTGTCTTGGCTCGGATTGGGTTGCGGAGCCACTGATACCAGTGGCATCGACCACACCCTTCAATTTCTGCGCTCCATCCTGCAGTCCTTGGGTCGCTATACTCTGCGCGTCCTGGAGTCCTTTGCTGGCTGCCGCCTGCACGTCCTGCAATCTTTGTGCTCCATCCTGTAGGCCCTGCTGCGCTACCTTTTGCACGTCTTGCAATTTGCTGTTTGCTACTTCCTGCACGTCTTGCAATTTCCTGTTTGCCACTGCTTGCACATCTTGCAAGCCCCTGTTTGCTATACTCTGCGCATCTCGTAATCCCTTGTTCGCCGCTCTTTGCGCATCTTGTATTCCTCTGGTTGCTTTCCTTTGCACTCTGGTCCTGCTTTGCTCCAGCCATGTCACGGGCGCGAAGATGTAGGTAGATAGGACGCAGATAAGTGTCGCGATATACTGGATCAAAAGGATAAAGTACGACGCGATCCAGCCGCCATAGAGAAAATGCACCAGCTGGTCTGGAGGATAGAGGTCGTGTTGCGAGCGGATGTAGTATAGATGATCACTAACACCATCACCATTTCCCTTCTGCAATCCCAGCACCACCACCAGCTCCACCCTCGCTTCGTGTCCTAGCAGTGCGCGAATAGCAAAGGTCTGCTGGAGGCGGACGAATAGCTCGTTGTGCTGCTTGTCAAACGCGATGCTGAGAATGCGGACGTCGCGGATCTCGGGGGACATGGTGCGGTACCATCGGTAGATGTAGGTGATTAGGGAGCGAGAGTTGGTGGAAGGGTTCTGGAAAGAGCCCGTGCGGCAGAAGGGGTGCGTGAAGCTGGCGGTGGGGAGGAAGTAGCGGGAGATAGTGACGGGGAGGGAAGAAGGAGGACCGGAGGTGAGGGCGTGGATGACCGAGGGGATCTCGCGGACTGGACTAGGAGTTAGTATGGTCTCTATTAGACGAGCTGCTGTAGCTGAAAGGGATCTACCGGGATCTTCCATGATGGCAAGTGTGGCCTAAAAATTCTCAAGCTCGGCGGTATGGTTACTTTTGGTGACTCAGCCACCTGTTGAATCCTTCGCAGAGATCTAATCGATGAGATTAGCGAGGATGAGATGAGATCGAATAGGTGAAGAGGCTCGAAGCAAGTACATGGGAATCTCCTCCGCTGAAGACGTCATCCCATGATTCACATGTGACTGACTGACTGATCAGCGATCAGCAGCCTTAAGTAAACACCAGTTTCATCTCATCTCAATAGAGCCAAAAATGTCGTGTAACCATATCAATGCAAACGGTAAAACCTCTATCTTTCCTTCTTCCGATCGTTCTGCTGATGTGTTTGTGCAGAGCTCCGCGCACCTACAGCCACTCAAAACGTCTATCGCGAGGATTGCACACAATGCTTCGACAGCATCGATGATCCAGCTGGTCTGAATGTCTGCCTCTATTGCTTCAATGGCGGCTGTGCTGGCGAGCGGAAGCACTCTCAGCTGCACTATCAACAAACACATCATCCTCTCATTCTCAACATCAAACGCAAGCGAAAGCACATCAGCCGCGACGAGCCACCACAGAAGATCTCCAAGCTTGCCATCTCGGCCGAAACAGAACAGGATCGGTACGAGACGACGACACGAGTACAGTGTTATGAATGCAACGTCGAAGATGTGGAAGCTTCTGGGGGAAAGCTAGCACAGGTCGTTGGGGAAGTTATGAAAGCGAATACATTTGCACGGCAGGAAGAGGTCAAGGCTTGGGAGCAGGAGATGACAGCTTGCGAACATACACTATGTCTCGAGCAGCAAGAATCGAGGACGATAGCATCTCAAGATCTTGGTCATTGTGCCGCGTGTGATTTGAAGGAGAATCTATGGTTATGCTTGACTTGTGGCAATCTTGGATGCGGACGTGCTCAGTATGGAGGCGTAGGCGGCAACTCGCATGGGCTGGCTCATGTCGATGCAACACATCATACTGTGGCAGTCAAGCTCGGCTCGCTCACGGCTGACGGAAACGCGGACATTTACTGTTATGCTTGCAACGAAGAGCGGGTAGATACAGAGTTAGCAACACATCTAGCACATTGGGGCATCAACATAGCGGATCGACAGAAAACGGAGAAGAGCTTGACAGAGTTGCAAATTGAGCAGAACCTGAAATGGGAATTCTCGATGGCCATGGCGGATGGGAAAGAACTCAAACCGCTATTTGGTCCTGGCTTCACTGGGTTGAAGAATCTGGGAAACAGCTGTTACCTGGCCAGTATCATACAGTGCTTATTCTCATTCCCAGAATTCCGTCAGCGATACTTTCACCCTCAAGATACACCACCAACTACAACACAACCAGCTGAAGATCTCGAAACACAATTGCAGAAGCTTGCTGATGGCCTGCTTTCGGGTCGCTACTCACATTCAGATAGTGATGCTGTCGTATCAGAAGATAATCCTGAAGTACCACATCAAAAAGGGTTGGCACCAGCTATGCTCAAGCACCTGATCGGTAGAGGTCATGCAGAATTCTCAACCATGAGACAACAGGACGCATTCGAGTTTCTTCTCCATCTCTTCCAAATTATCACAAGATCACAACATCCAGTGGACCAGCCGAATCCTGTCAATGCGTTCAAGTTTGTCATGGAACAACGATTACAGTGCTCAAGCTGCCAGAAAGTCCGCTACCGCACGGATGAAATGGACAACATCTCAATCCCTGTGCCTATTCGACGACTTGCTGCGGGAGACACAACAATGATCGATGCCACTTTGAATGACACAACTACACCAAAAGATGAAGCCAAAGAACAATTCGAACCAGTAACTCTCAAAGAATGCCTAGACATCTTCACAGCCGCCGAACAAGTCGAGCTCACCTGCCCCTCCTGTAGCAACAAATCCTTCACCAAACGCAGCCTCTTCAAGACCTTCCCTGACATCCTCGCCATCAACGCGCGCCGCTTTGAGATCGTCAACTGGATTCCCACAAAACAGGACGTCCCCGTCATCATTTCCGACGAGCCTATATCGTTCGACCACTACAAATCTCCTGGCCACCAAGAAGATGAAGAACTCCTTCCTGAAGACACCACTTCTTCATCCTCGAACAAATTCACTCCCAATGAAATGGCACTGGAAATGCTTACAGCCATGGGCTTCCCGACCATCCGCTGCACCAAAGCACTCAAAGCGACAGGGAACTCCGACGTCGAAGCGGCGTCGAATTGGCTTTTCGAGCACATGGATGATGCGGATATCGACTCTCCCATCGAAGAGGAAAGTACACAAGGTTCTGCGACCGCAAGCAGTCGCGCAATCGACCCGGTGGAAATCGAAGATCTCGGCGCAATGGGCTTCAGCGCGCCGCAAGCACGCCAGGCACTCAAGGAGACTGGCGGCGATATGGAGAGGGCGGTCGATTGGCTGTTTAGCCATCCAGATGCTCAAGGTGACTTTGGTGATGACGCTTCAGCAGATAGTGCACCTACATCTGCGTCTAATGAGCCCAAGCCGTTGCCGGGACATGCAGCAACTGACGGATCTACATCGTTCCAGCTACAATCGATTGCGTGCCACAAGGGCTCCAGCATACACGCGGGACACTACGTTGCATTCATACGGAAGGAACTGCCGAAAGAAGAGGGCGGAGAGGTGGGCTGGGTGCTATTCAATGATGAGAAGGTGGCGAAGGCGGAAAGGGAGAATGTCGAAGAGATGAAGAAGTTTGCATACGTCTACTTCTTCAGGAGGACCTGAGGACTGTGGAGGTGAATGAGGATATAAGTATCAGATGGCGATATGACAAACGAGCATGACATGAACACAACATAGGTAGATACTTGCCAACCGACGGGCATTGATGAGTCCATGTAGCTGTCATTGTTTCTGGGCGTAGGACTGTGATGCTCCCCTTCCGCATACATCTTGCCTCCGAGCATCGCCGAGAAACGGATTTGCTTGGCATGCTCGTCCAGCTCCCTTATCAGTGCTCCTGCACGATTATCGCTTGTATCTCACACACTTCCTGCAGCAAGATATGCGGTCGTCCAATTGGGTGCTGGGGATCTTGATATCCCTGCTGCGATACGTCGACGGGCTTTCCGTTATTCCTCCATCTCGATAGGAAAAAGAGGGTGGGAGATACATATACTCTGCGCATACCCCTCCAGTCTTGCAGTGCCCATCGTCTCTTGCCTCTATCCCCAATCTCTGTCTGTGGTGTGTGTGTGTTGTGACCTTTTTCTGGCCCACAACCTGACTCTTCCTACCTGCATCGCTGTGAGCTCGTGACGACATGGAGAAAAGCGACATCGAAAAGCATGGCATGCAGCCTAGCTCGGAGGATGTGGAAAGGAAGCTGAGCGTCTCCCAGGTATGTCTCTAATGTGGTTTTCATCTCAGCATGGCGCGGCACGACTCACACGAGCCTAGGGCAAGCTCATGGAGCACTCTCACGATGCAGATGAAGCAATGAAAGCATTCGCTGACATGCGTGGAGTCGACCTCACAATCGACGAAGCTACCAATCGCCGCCTCGTTCGCAAAATCGACCTCAACCTCCTTCCTGTCATGTGTATAGTGTACGGCCTCAACTACCTCGACAAAACCACAATCTCCTACGCCTCCATCATGGGCTTCAAAACAGACACCAACCTCCACGGAAACGACTACAGCTGGGTCTCGTCCATGTTCTACTTTGGCTACATTGCCTTCGAGTATCCTACCAATCGCCTGTTGCAGATGTTGCCGATTGGGAAGTTCAGCGCTGCTGCGATTGTGGCATGGGGGACCACACTATGTTGTATGGCTGCTGTCAATAGCTATGGGTCATCGCTCGCTGTGAGGTTCATACTGGGTGTCTGCGAGAGCGCAGTTACGCCGGGCTTCGCTCGTGAGTCTATCCTTGATCGAGGCCCTCTTCTACAGCCGCTAAAATCCTTCAGTTATCACCTCGCAATGGTACACCAAAGCCGAGCAGGGCACCCGTGTGGGCATCTGGTTCAGCTTCAATGGCTTCGCGCAGATTCTCGGCGGCTTGATTGCGTACGCCATTGCCCGCGGCGTGGACAAACACGGGTCATCCATCGAGGGCTGGAAGATCAACTTCCTATGGACTGGCCTGCTGACGATTGTGGTTGGGATTATCTTCTTCTTTGTTGTCCCAGATAACCAGTTGAATGCAAGGTTCTTGAGTAAAGAGGATCAGATTCTGGCGATTGAGAGGATCAGGAAGAATCAGCAGGTATTTCTAGTTATTCCT
>Ga0268250_10000164_pt1 | contig 31731 bp, 38 predicted proteins | sample AgamicAsSfe_FD_200448 | JGI IMG/M metagenome (GOLD analysis project Ga0268250, IMG submission 200448) | Agave microbial communities from Guanajuato, Mexico - As.Sf.e (v2) (version 2) | ecosystem: Host-associated > Plants > Phyllosphere > Phylloplane/Leaf | place: Guanajuato, Mexico | collected...
TCTGTTGCGCTTCATGTTACTGATGCACGCGATTGCAGGTTTCCGGTGGCATCTCCTGGCTCGACGACATCCAAGCATTCTACCGCGAACGAAGCGCGATAGAGAAGGAATACTCGGCAAAACTCAGTGCGCTCGCGAAGAAATACTATGAAAAGAAGGCGAAGAAGCAGAGCAGTCTGAGCGTTGGTGACACGCCTACCGTTACTCCAGGCTCGCTCGAGAGGTACGACTCCTGTCGCATGACTTTGGGCCTTCCTGACACGTCCTTGCAGCGCTTCCATGACCACATGGGGTGTCCAATTGAGCACCCTCGAATCGCGCGCCGCCGAACACGAACAATTCGCTGGCGCTCTCATCACCCAGCTTGCTGATCCCTTGAAGGTCCTTGGTACACGGACCGAAGAGTTGCGCAAGTTGCACGGAGACTATGCTGCCAAGCTGGAGAAGGAGCGCGACAACCAATATGGTGAGTTGCGCAAACAAAAGGGTAAATACGATAGCGTTTGCCAGGAGGTTGAGAGCCGGCGCAAAAAGGTTGATGGCGCATTTGACCACGGCAAAGCCAAGGCGCGTAATGCTTTCGAACAGCAACAGATCGAGATGCGTAACGTCAAGAACACCTATCTCATCAGTATCAACGTGACCAACAAGCAAAAGGAGATGTACTACCACGAGTACGTGCCTGAGCTGCTCGATAGCCTCCAGGATCTTTCGGAGACGCGAGTCAATAAGCTAAATACTATATGGTCACTCGCTGCACAGATCGAAACTCAGACACTCACGCGAAGCACCGAGTACCTGAAGCACCTCTCCGGCGAGATTCCGCGCAACAACCCTCTGCTCGACTCGATGATGTTCCTACGGCACAACGCTGGTTCGTTCCAAGAGCCTGGCGACTTTCAATTCGAGCCCAGCCCGGTTTGGCTAGACGATAATAGTATCGCCGTCGACGAGCCTGCAACGATCTTCCTGCGCAACGTTCTCACCAAATCAAAGACATCCTTGGGGGAATATAAACGAGAACTTGATAAGAAGCGCAAAGAAGTTGAGAATGCCAAGGCGGTACGGCAGAAGATAAGGGATGGCAAGGACAAAAGAGACGAGGTGGATATTGTTCGCGCTGTTTTTGCTATACAGGAACAGATGCATGAGGTGGAACGTCAGAAGGTGAATGCGGAAGTGGAAGTCTCAACAATCACCTCAGTCGTCGGTGACTTGAGTATCGGCGCAAGGAACCACAACTTCAAGTCGCAGACGTTCAAGATACCTACAAACTGTGATCTATGTGGAGATCGGATATGGGGTCTATCAGCAAAAGGATATGACTGTCAAGATTGCGGCTATACGTGCCATAGCAAGTGCGAGATGAAGGTACCTGCCGACTGTCCTGGTGAACAGTCCAAGGTAGAAAAGAAGAAATTGAAGGAAGAGCGGCAAAAGGCTGCACACACAGTGACAGCAACAAACGGCACTGCGACGAGCTCTAATGCGGACATGCCCCGACTGGGAAGAAGCGACACGGTGAACTCCATGAACACCCTCAGCTCCGGCTATTCGGCGACTGCGCACCGGTCCATATCCGGAGGTATGTCGCCCACTGTCGAGGAGACTCCTCCACCACCAGAGAAGAAGGCGCCCATAGTGCCGGGTGCTAGGAAGAACCGATTGGTTGCACCACCACCTACACAATATGTCAAAAACGACGAGGACGTTCCTCCACTCCCACCCAAGTCTGCAGAAGCCAGGGGTAGAATGCTATACGCTTATCAAGAGAATGGGGAGGGCGAACTGACTGTCGCGGATGGCACGGATGTTGCCATTCTAGAACCTGATGGTATGTCATTAGATGTCTCCGACGTCCTAGGGGTTATCAACCGATTCACTAACACATTGCCACAGACGGTTCCGGATGGATGAAAGTTCGTGCTGGCGTCAAGGAAGGTCTTGTTCCAGCAGCGTATGTTGAGATGACGGTGGCAACGCCACCCACCACGGCCTCTACATTCTCTTCAACAAGGCCGGACTCGACGTACTCTGCATCGTCAGCATCAACCACTAACTTCACTGCGGCTGCCGCTCCCGGTAAGAAGAAGGGTCCCGCCGTTGCGCCAAAGCGTGGCGCAAAGAAGCTGAAGTACGTGGAAGCCTTGTATGACTACACAGCGCAAAGTGACGTAGAACATTCCATGTCAGAAGGAGATCGCTTTGTTCTTATCAACATGGAGGCTGGCGACGGCTGGGCAGACGTTGAGAAGGATGGCATAGTACGTAGTGTACCAGCCAACTATATTCAGCAAGTCTAGGTCACTTGTCTGGCAGCAGTTCGAGAGATGAGCTTCTTCTGATTGGATAATTCATTGTACTCACGGCGCAGTTGGTGCTGGAAAGGAGCCGTTTGCATGGAGAGGTATCGCCAGAGTCTGTACATACCTGAAGCAACCATTCTTACCAAAATCTTTGCCGTAGGTCCATGAAACACATGTCGATAACGGTGTCGCAGTCACGAAACATGGCTGGTCATGTTGTGGCACCATATTAGCTCTGCGTGCTAAAGAGCATGTGGGGCTCCAATGATGAGCGCGCAACTATCTCATCTCATCACATCGCTTCCTCCAACATTCCTTCATCAACACCATCACATATCGTCGCATCGACATCGTGTCTTACCGCAGGTCTCATGATCGTATTGTACCTGATACAGACTGCTGCGCCTGCGCCCGTCACACTCGACAACAGGGCTGCATGGAGCACGAGCTCCGGGTAATTCGCGCGCTACAACGTCGCTTCCACGATGGATGCTGTGTAGCCGTATGAATCCCAAGTACTGACGTTCGTGAAAGAAGGCAGGGGCTGTTACGTATGCTGCCGCGCAGACATCACTATGCATCGAGTTGAATCCAAGCCAACGCGCTACTTCACGAGGTCAGTCATTATTCGCCCAGGTTACGCAAATTATCGTGAGTGTACATACATTCTGCATACCTCAAGAATCAATACGACAGTAACATCGGGGAATTAGTACTACACTAGAAGGCGTCGAAAAAAGCCATCGAATACCTATAGCAGGGCAAGCGCTGTAGTCAAGAGCTTGCTGAAGCTGTCCCTGGTACGCTAGAAACGTCATTTAGAAATTTCTTGTCCTTCACGCGTTTCTAGCTTTCTCTCTATACGGTAAATCTACTCGTGGAATATGAACGCAAATAGCTATTTGCGGTCTAGCGGAAATTCGACATTGCACGACACGTCGGTAGGAAGAACCGGTTCATGCGTGAACCGAAGCCGTGTTCAGATCGAAACATTCTTAGGAACTCAGTGTCCCCTAGTCGATCGATGCCATGCTGTTATGGACGAAATGTTCTTCGTGTATGGTTTCAAGGTTATTTACCTCTGTAGGTCGACCAAGGAGGCGCACTGTCGTCTCCCTCGTACACGTACGTACGTGATACAGGCTGATAGTCTGCTTGGAGAGCACCTCCCTAGGTAGGTACCTATGCCACGCAGTTGTGCCACTAGCCAGAACGATAGTATCAGTGAGCCGTCCTTGAAATTGGTAATCTCTCGCTGGTTGTTACTTTTCCTCTTCATGCCATTGAATTGATCGTCGTCTTCATGTTCACTCCTTTCACGTTGTATCTCATTCAAGATATCCCTAAGTTGTGTATGCACTCTTTCTGGTCATACCCAATGCTCTTTCCACTTCGAGTGACCGGCATTCGCCCATTCTTTTGACATTCTAGAACCCAGCAGGCGCATAGCCATCTCATCGCTCCTGTGCAAACGAAGCAGCCACGCTAGCGAGCCCCCGTCTTGGCGTCACAGTACAAACAACCCTCACCTCACTCTCGCTCTTGTGCCCTCGTACTATCTTCGTGGTCTTTCCGTAAGCCAAACTTGACCCATCCGCCTTCACGCTTCACCGGTCATTCTTCCGTGCCTCCACCCGGAGTTGTATCTCCATTTCACTCATTAGACACTACCAGTATACTACTCCGCCACTCTCTCGTGCACTCCACCGCGCAGCGAACACCAGAAAGAGCCAAACAAGCATCTTGATACTCAAGCATCTGTCAAAAGCGTTCAGCAAGTACCTATTTGTACGGAAATAACAAGTCAGTCGCTCTTCCAGTTCGCTCTCTGCTACGCTGACTGTGATGGGACAAGTCGTCAGCGATAACCAGAAAAAGTGTCGTGCAAAAGCCTATCATGAAGATTCAGTATATAATTACTGCTACTGCGCTTGTTGCAGTCACCGCGGCCAAGCCGCACCACTTGCACCGTCGCGTCCACGCCCAAGGTCCGGCCAAGCGTGGCACTATCTTCGTACCTGCGGCAGTGGAGACAGAGATCGTGTACTGGCTCGATGATCACGAGATATCAGAGGAAGAAGTCAACCAGGGTATCACCAACGGCACTTTGATGTGGGGAAACGATGGTGTTTTGTCGACATCAACTAGCAGTCCTGTCGCATTGCCTACTCCACCTCCAGCCTCCAATCATGAGATTCAGGTCCCCAAGCCAACACCAGGACCTACTCCCGAGAAGCCTGTGGACGAGCTCAAGCCTGTCGCGCCCGAACCTCAGAAGCCTGCACCACCACCAGAGACGCCACCCATCGACCCTGCACAGAGCCCTTCCCAGGATACGCCGCCTGTACAGCAGTCGGACAATTCGTCGAGACCCTGGGCAGACATGGTCGATAAGGACGGTCACTGTGCGGAGTGCGACAAGAAGTTCCCGGACGGCACGATCCTTTGTACAGAGTTCCCTTACGGCTATGGCGCTTTACCTACAGCTCAAGAAGGCTTGGGAGGCTGGTCGGGTATCCAAGATCCCCAATATGCCGGAGCAGATGGCTTCGATGACATTACTACCGTCCCAAAGGGGTCGTGTTCAGACGGCACTTGCTGCACGACTGGTAGCTTCTGTTCCTATGGTTGCCCTAACCCCTACCTCAAGGCTTCATTCCCCTCTATCCAAGGCAGAACAGGTCAGAGCGTCGGTGGCTTATATTGCAACAAAGACGGGTTTCTGGAGATGGCCGACGGCAAAATCGCAGACACGCTATGCGTGCAAGGATCACAGCATATGGGCGTGAAGGTGCAAAACAAGCTGTCAAAATCCGTCTCTTTCTGCCGCACAGACTATCCAGGTATGACATTTGCTCACAAACTCTAGATAATCCCTCACGTACAGTAGGTACTGAGTCCATGACTTTCCCAGTCACTGTTGGCCCTGGAGAGACTGGCTTCCTAGCCAACCCTGATCAGCAGAAATACTTTTTCTGGCAAGGTAAGAAAACATCGGCTCAGTACTACGTCAATAAACAGGGTGTGCCAGAAAGTGAGGCTTGCACTTGGGGTACACCGATGGGTGGTAAGGGTAACTGGGCACCCGCAGTCTTCGGAACATCCTTCGACGATGGTCCAGCGAACCAGGGCTTCTCCAGCATAAAGCAGAACGAACTATGCAAGCAAGAGCGACTCGGTTACGATATCACTTTCGTTGGTGATGGTGTTGTCTCTCCTTGCAGGTACAAGAGCGCGACAAACCAGTGGTGTGAAGGCGACACCTGTTGGGAAGACCCGGATCGGGGCTGCACTGTATGCCCTACTATAGTGTGATCTGAGAAGAAAATGTGCTAATAAGAACAGGCCGGGATTAAACATAGCGATCTCATGGTTGTACTATCGGACGGGTAGTTTACCCGCCCCCCGTCTAGCGTTACGTTCATGTACCTCACTGTCGACTCGCTTTTCATGTTGTGGTCGTACTAGATCTCTGGCTCTAACGACATTGTTTGCACTATCTACCATTCCCACGTCAGCCTATTTCAGCAGGCTCATGTACCACTGGTCAATTATTTCACAATGTCGAAGGCCCGGCGGACTGCGGTAACGATCTCGACGGAACTTTTGGAGGAGGTTTCGGATTTCTTGAAACGAATTACCAGCTAGCTTTCTTCGGATATGCAGATAGTTTTCTCTTCTGTTAGCAATGTTACCGAGATCTCTACGAGTATCGTTCTTTGAACGGGTTGGTGATGGATCGTCTTTTCGTATTCAATTCCCGGAAGAGCCCTTCTCCTCGTACAGTTCACTTGAACTCATGGATAGGAATCGTACAGCATCACATCTCGCAATCATAGAGTGAGAACAACAATACAAGGAAAAATCCCGTTAAGCTTATGAGCAGCATGAAGACCAAATCTCACTTCACTATGCTATCCGCCCGATGCGGGGGTATCGTACGAATACACCGACGGAAAAACCCATACAATTCAAACACTAACTTCCTTGTATGCCAGACAATTCTCTCTTCCCACGCTGAAACAGGCTCCTACCCTCCCATACCCATGCAAAATTATCTAGCCCACAGTCGCGCTGTGGGTGACGCTGAACATATACAAAATGAAGAAGATAGAAGATGCAGCATATGACGAAGTGAACATTGCCTCATCGTTGTGATCACACAACGAGTTGTGCCGGCGGAGTTGTCATGGTAAAAGTTTGAACGCCTGTGGCTTGTATCGCTTCTTGGAGTGTACAAGGTGGGCATAATTCTGATGTATATCCCCGTAAGCTTCGCGCAATCGCGCATCGCTTTCATGTGAGGCAAAATGATCGTCATTGACCAAGGCAGGAAAAAACGGTTTAGTGGCTAAGTGTCTCAGCTCGGATCTGGATTGAAGTTGAGAAAATCCGTTGGGTCGTTCATGTTGAGCGCGAGGCTTGTGTCGAAACTGAGGAACGGATCATGTTCCGCTGCTGTTCCAGTGTCATCGAGAGATTCACCGGTGTGACCGCCATGTGTAAGACAACCAACACATGCGCAGCCATCGCCACATTGGCAAGTACCAGACGCGTCTGAGCAGCTTGGCAAGGTCATTTCGTTCCAGAAGTAGGATGATGGCGATAGCGTCACTGTATCTTCATCTTTGGTATCGCTGGGACTACTGGCTGCTGGTGAATCCATGGTTTCACTTGGTTTCCGCGTTTTTGTATCCCCAGACGCCGGCATGGAAGGTTTGTTGTAACTAAGGCTGCTCGAAGTCGAGAATTGGGCCTGCTGTGGTTGGCTTGGTGAAGGAGTTAGTTGTTGTGGCCAGTTCCCGGGCAATGCCATTGGTACCTGCACCATGTTTGGCATATCCATGCTTTGTTGAAAGCTCATTTGCGTTGGTGTGGGTGTTGTTAAGCCTTGCTGCATTGCGTTGAAACTCATGTTGGCTTCCGCTCCGTATCCGGGTTGATGTGGGTATGTAGGCATGTCGTAGAGAGGTGGCGCCATGCCTCCGAACCCGCCGTTGTATTGAAAATGGGCCATGATCCGAACATACTCCATCATCGTAGCGTTATTGGGATGGGCTGCGCATCCAAAGCAGCTACATGACTCTCCACAGTGACAGTTGTGTTCGGGGACGTGTTGCCCGATCTGGGGACTGGCGACAGACGGAGACATCGAATTGTTCGGGACTGGACTCATAGACACAGAGTTCTGCCGATGGTAGGCTGCAGCCGCGTGATTGTAGATCGGAGTGCCAAGGCCGAAAGGGTTCGACGCAGCTGATGGTGTTTGTGGATGAAAGTTTTGGTACTGTGGAACCACTGCTTGGGCGGGAAACTGGAATTGGTGTCCCACGTGTTGATAACCGTGTGATTGGCTGTTGACAGGCGCATCTTCTTGTTTGCGTGATGAGCAACAAGACTTCTTTTGAACTGGCGGCTCTACAACTGGCTTTGGCTTGCTGCCACAGCACCCTCCTTCTTGGACCGGCGACAGGACTGGCTTTGGCTTGCAACAACTTGAGACGGGCTCATTCTGTGCAGGGAGAAGACGTGGCGTTGAGCTCGCACTTGACGGAAGTGATGCTCCATTACTATTGCTTGTTTCGGAGGGTGTGTAAGTGACGGATGAAGTTTCGGTTTTGGCGTCGAAGCCAGCCTGGATAGCCTTCTCGAGGTTGTAAGGGGTGGGCGCAGTCGATTTACGCCTACTCTTCGTAATCCGACTGTTTCCTGCAACGGTAGCTGTGGGCGGAGCTCGTTCTGACGGACAAGCACATTCTGACGTTTTGGGAATCGTGTAGTTGATAACAACGCGCTCGCAACTGCAGGATCCAGTGGGATGTGGACAGCTACTCAACGGCCGACCAGGCTTCCGGACCTCAACCAGCACTCGATCGCGGTGATCACATTTCGACGAGCGATGACCGCGAATGCACGGACCGCTAATCAATGTCAGTCAAAGTATATGGCGAATAGACACCCTGGACAGTGCAATGCAAGTCGCAGTCGCTAAAGAATTTTCCGGATAGGTGCAGTTTGCGCGCAACAAATAGTAGAGAGGATATAGTAAAATAAAACAGGATGAGGGGTGGAACGAACAGATGAGAGAACCTACCAGGCGACCTTCTTGCGCTCTCCGTTGACTTCGGCCCACATGATGCGGGGCTATTATGAGGTCGAAATAACTTGCTCAATCTACGGCATGTAACCACGAAGTGCGCCGTGTATCGGGGACGAAGTAAGACTGCTGGTGAGAAAGAGCTTATGTCCAAGCTTACTGTACACCGCGCACGTGAAAGTATTGCAGAGGGGTACAGTGGCGTGCAGCGCAGAAAATGGAGTGGCAAGATTCTGGGCTAGACGTATGACCCTCGCCGCATGGAAAAGTAGCCTACAGGTTCGGGAGTGGTCCGATGTGGGTGTCCAAAAGAGAAGGTAGACTCGGCCCTCGGCTTGGCCTAAGTGAGCTGTGAAGGGTCCAGCTCCAGGCGGGTGGAGCGTCGATAACCCTGAGATTTGGCGCCGGCTTCCCGCAGTGTCGGTGATAATACTGTATCAGCACAGGCGTTGATTGATGCAATAGCGATCCTGAGCTCGGAACGGATGAAGGGTGGATCGAATGTCCGGGGGGACGTCGGACATGCACACGGTTAAAGTGGCGGGGTCTACAATCGAGAGCCAGCGGAATCAGGCGCTGGTTTCACTGGATTATCCCCCAGGATACGGTCTGGAGAATTGATGACTTGACAGGGCTCAGCGGTTGGTGGGACGTGCAAATATCCAGTTCAACACCGCGAGAAAACGCAGCTGTCACACCTCCCCACTAGACTGATGAATGACTCGGGACTTAAGGCGTCAAAGGCGTGGGATCTGCTGGTCGGCGCTCGAAGGTTTGTCGTGAACTGAATGGATGCGACGTTTGGCGGAGGGTTGGATTAGGCTTAGTCCCTTAGCGTTGAGCAAGTTTCTTACTAAGCGGGTTTAGTCGCTTCGAAACGGCACAAGTAGAAAGGTGACAATCGAGAAATAGACAGCAAGGATTGTGTCCTCAATAGGAGGGATAAGTGAAGGAGGTGTCGCGATATAAGAGGTATGCGCGATGTGAATAAAGCGAACGCGATCCACGAAGAGCAGCACCTGCGCCGGCGTGTTTTGTGGTCAGAAGAACCGTGGAAACGACGCTGCGGCCGCCGGGTATATCATTGGGGCGTGGGGAATCTTGCGCCGGCTGGACCCTGCTTGGCTTGGGCTCGCTTCAGGCATGTGAGTACCGCGATAATTCAATCAGTGTGGGCGCGATTGGTAGGCCGGGTATCATTGAGTTACTTCGCTCTGAAGCCACCTGAGGCACTCCCACGCCATAGGGCTGGTGCAACGCCCACTGCTACAGCCCAACAAGGGAGCTGTAGACCCTGCTATAGTCACAGGGTACTGTTTGGCCAGCCCTCTGACTTCGTTGATGACGACGGTCCGCTGTTTCGAAGATGGAGTTTATCTGGAACGCGACTTGGACAGGCATAGCGGTGGCTGGTTAACCGGGCACGTGCCATCCGTGGTGGCTCCGCTCTTTGAAACACCCAAAATACAGTCTTCGCCAAGGCTATAACTTCATCACAACTTGCCTTCCGCCATGTCGTCAGAGGCCGGTGAAGAGGGCTTGGACCTGTTCCAAGAGCCTGCTGATTTCTATGAACCAGAAAAGCAGGCAACCTTCGCGACTCATCAGTTGCTTTCCGGTAAAGGGCTCACTGTTCGATTGGTCGGTCATAATCCTTTGTGGGTAAGTTATGCACTTGACTAGCGACATGCCGAAACACAGTATGGAACTTCCTGATGTCCTATGCGTTGGTTTCCAACCTTCTGGAACTTTTATAGAAGGACCGTAGAAGCGATTCGGCACTCATCTGACTTCTGACGGTCATGCACTATCTCAGCATACTCACTGACGTATTCAGGGACATTTTCTATGGAACGCGGGGCGAACCATATCCGATTACCTGGAAGAGCATGCAGATAAACTCGTAAAAGATCGAACGGTACTTGAGCTTGGCGCTGGAGCGGGACTTCCAAGCCTTGTCTGTGCTCTCAACGGTGCCGCTCAAACGGTCGTCACGGACTATCCTGATGCCGAGTTGGTCGAGAATTTACAGTACAATGTTGACCACTGCGAACTGTTATCTAAGCCTCCCAAAATAGTGGCGGAGGTTTGTGACTGTGCTCAACATTGGCGAACGTCACTAATATGCGCACAGGGATATCTCTGGGGTGCACCTACTGAAGACTTGATGAAGTGTCTGTCTGATAGTTCGGGCTTCGATGTTCTCATTCTTGCCGACCTTCTGTTCAACCACTCGGAGCATGCCAAACTTATCAAGACTGTGCAGATGACTCTCAAGAAGTCACCGACGTCCCGAGCATACGTCTTCTTTACACCATATCGCCCATGGTTGTACGAGAAGGACATGGCTTTCTTCGACCTAGCTAAAGAATCGGGATTCACCGTCACTAAGACGTTCGAAAAAGTCATGGAGAAGGTTATGTTCGAGGAAGATCCAGGGGTGAGGCTCTCCTAATGATTTATCTTGAGGCGTCACTGACCGAACCTAGGATGAACTTCTTCGCCGGACTGTCTTCGGCTACGAGCTGACCTGGGATGCTTAACACCTGATTCTCTCAGTAACAGCAAGCAGGTCGGGATAACATTCATATATCTGAGTACACTCTATAGTACCGCCCGCCACGAGCGGATAGAAGTTTTCCAGTCAGTGGAGTCTTCTACACAATCGCGCTATCTCGCTTTGAGACCAGATCAAGCTTTCGGCAGCTACGCAAGTGGATGTTGTCTTGTTGCGCTTCAGACGAAAACCTTCACTAAACGCATGAACATGGGTCCTTGCAATACAGTCGGTGCATTGCGCAATCATCTTGCGGTTGATCCTGATTCCGCTCCCTCGTTGGCACCTTCCACCATAAGTGGCGATTTACAAACATAGCATTTGTCCAGCGTTCATGTGTGCGCAATAGACAATGGATCGCGAGATACAACACTTTTTGTACCAGAATCCCAACAAGATACTGATACAATATGTCACCCCTAGCTTCACAATTCCAAACAGGATGTTGGAAATCGGCAACAGGGACGCCAAGCGAGCTGCCGCCATGTACCAGCAACGCAAGCGCATTCTCCACGAACCAGTGAACGCTTCGCGAGTAAAGCGCTTCCGGCGGGCCACCAAGATCATTGGCCGCTCTATTTCCGGGAAAGCCAAAGGTTCTTCTATGCTAGCGAAGCTACCTTCCTTGCTTACAAGGGTGTAAGCTACCTTTGTGTACGAAGTTCTTTTTGTCACACTTGGGGTGTCCCGTGAGATATGCGTGGGATATCTATTGTTCCCTGCCTGCGGCCTCGATATTCTGCCATCTCGTTCCGAGGACTCTTCTCTTTACAGAATATTGTGTACATACTCCGTTACAGCGTCTGTGTTCTATCACATGTCATGCGGTCTATGATGATGTTCTGTTTCATACCGAGTATTATGCTCGCCCTCCTCGCCATTGACTCCTTCTATGTAATAAGCGACCATGTTTTCATACAGTGTTCCAAATACTGGCACTTGGTTTGATGTAGCCTCAGGGGGGTTACTTCTAACATAGATCATCATCTACATTTCGATGGTCTAGCCTCACCGTGATTCTCCAGCCCCTCAAGTTAGATAATCTTGTTGAAATGTCCACACTTGAGTCGCAGGTGATATCCTTTAGCCTAGGAGGTCATGTTAGATGGCAGTTTCGTATCGATCTAACAACACCAGAGTCCTCCACTTGCTCTTCTCCGACTTCTGAAGCGATCGCTTTTAACTATCCGCCAAATTTAGCTGATCTGATAGACAGCGTCGAAGTAGACGTCCCACTCTCGTTCTCAGCACTTATGAAACACATGGTAAGTGAACTTCTGCTTACGGGTGAACGTCCTCTCCTGGAACATCTCCTTTGGAGACCGGTTATGCTTGCTGATGTCGAAGTTCTTGTCCCTGCACTCATCAAGAGTGCCGCAGTCATGGATCAGCTGATTGTGAATATCAGCTACTTTAGTGCATTAGGGCTCATTCCGTCTCATGACCTCGAGCACATGCTCATACACCTCATTGCTGTTGACGATGATCAAAATCACCTGTACGGGACAGCAAAGGCCTGTATTGAGCTTGAACGCCGGCGCCATCAGTACTTGGAGTACATCGACCGTCAAAAGCGGGTCGAGCCTCATGGGCAAATCGATGAATTGGTTAACAGAGCCCAGCATTGTGAGACAGTTGGCGAGTCTTCTCGTTCGCAGCTGCACAACGGCCCAGGGCTAACGGATCGGAAGCATCCTAGGGCCCGGCTGCCGCAAAATGATACGCGACTAGCCAGCGCAATGCCCGACCTGTTGGCTTCGGAAATGAATACGGAGCCTGAGTATGACTTTCTGTGGGGGTAAGAGCAAAGCCATATCTGACGCTCTATCTGGCAGAAAGCAGAAGAGGAAGATTGTCGTGAACCTCCAACCCAGGGAACCTGCGCCTGTCGCTCAAATCCCTACACGCACGTTTGCTCTCCGGAAAGTAGACGGATCATCACTGTGACCAACAAACAACAAATTTCGATACAAGAATCTACTCTGGAGTGATACGGCATGTAGCTTCGATCGGTTCTAAGATGTTGTTCATACTGGTAGTGCTTGCCTGCGGTGCTGGGTATAGTTTGTATGATGAGACGCGGACGATGTAGGTACAACAAGGATTTCTTCTGTCTTGGTTCAGGTCTATGAAATATATCATCAAATACCTTTCATTCATCAAACACTTCACAAAACAGAGGGTGATGAGTGATCTACAGAACATTGTGAGGTTGAACTGTTTGCGGGGACTAGCGCTATCGATAGAGCTTATCTATTGCCGAGGTACCTGGACACTTCACGACTCTCCCAATGCCGACCATGACGACGCCGTACAGACCACCATGATACCCTCATAGCGATGTTTGACAACTCTGTCAACATACACGCATTATGACATCTTCAACTAAGCCCCCAAAGGCTATTCTTTTCGACATCGGTGGAGTAGTCGTACGTAATTCCTCAACACGACCCACGCCGCCCTTCAGCACCACGCGCGACCAGACGAATGTAGCTAACGTCTTCATCCACAGGTCATAAGTCCTTTCCAAGCGATCCTCGACTATGAAATCGAGAACAAGATCCCTATCGGCTACATAAACTACGCGATCCAAAAAGGACCTCACGATACGGGCGCATGGCAACTCATCGAGCGCGGCGAAGTCGAACTTAACGACGACTGGTTCGCATCCTTTAAGAAACAGTTGATGCGACCGGAGGTCTGGTCACAGTTCCTCCAGAAGCTTGCGCAACAGGAGAGCGTCGGTGGTGGACAGGCAATCGAGGGTGGGAATCCGCAGGTGCCGGACATTGATGCGAAGACGTTGTTCTGGCGTATGATGAAGATCAGTCGGGCACCAGATCCGTACATGTATCCTGCGCTACGAAAGCTAGGCGAGAGTGGGAAATTCGTTTTGGGCGCATTCAGCAACAACGTTACGTTCCCTACGGGCATACTCGACGACGAAGGGAAGCTCTTCACGAAAGAGCTTGTCCACCCACCAGCTCCAAACCCCTACGCGAACGACTCCACAGACATTACGACGTGTTTCGACATATTCCTTGGTTCGGCGGCCGTGGGTGTCAGAAAGCCGGATCCAGAGGCGTACAAGCTGGCGGTACGCGAGATGGATAAGATTGCGAGGAAGAAGGGGATGGGAGGGGTGACGGAAGGCGACACGCTCTTCTTGGATGATATTGGCATAAATCTTAAGTTTGCGAAGAAGACGGGGTTGAGAACAATCAAGGTGAACCTGGGTAAGACGAAGGATGCCGTAAAGGAGCTGGAAGAGGCAGTTGGCCTTCCGTTATTGGATGACAAAGCTAAGCTTTAAAGATTTACTTGCATTCTATCTCTATCACTATCACAAGCCTTGAAAGGCACCTCTATCTCCTACTCTTTTTTGAAACCCCTTCTCCGAAGAACCGTCCGTACGTCAGAGAGGGTCTGCGATCTTAGCTTCTAATTCCGCCATTCTCTTGTGTGCCTCCTTCTCTACCAACCTGATCACAGCCATCAGCGCACTCTTGCGATCTGTCCCCTCCTGAGGCGAGACGAAGAACATCTCGCTAGCATCCAAGACATCCCAGCCAACAACACTTGCACGGAAGTTCTGGACGATTTCCCCGCTCCGTCTGCTCTCGTAACTGCCCACAAGAACCACGGGGTGTACCGATGGGCGGAACGTGGATGTAACAAGCTCTGTTACAGGGTCAGCATGGCACAAGGTTTGGTCAGGAGGGAGTTGTACTTTGCAGATAGCTGAAGAGGACATCATCGTGGTTCCTAACATCACTGGCGACAATGGTTGTCGTTGGCAAACGAGGGTCTGTTTCGTTGGACGACTCATACGCCATGGTAATTACGAGTACGGCGATCTGTGGTACTCTTGTCGATAGGCTATCGAGTGAGATCATATGTTGAACGAGTGGCTTGCTCTCTCGAACCACAAGTATCATTTGAACAGTCTGATTGTAGCAAAGGACACCGGGTATCCTGCTACAACTGATTGGTTTAACAATCAAGCAGGCAATCTCCATTTTAACAAAAGTATAAGGATCTCGTCTCAGTACAGGAGGTCTCTTCAACACTTCTTCGTCATCCTCTACTTCTTGCTTTGAACATGACCAGCCAACCTGTACTACCAGAAGACGTCAATACACTCACGTTCCTCAATATTCTCGTTTCTTCTCTCTGGCCTAGCTACACGTCTGCTACCGTTTATCTGAGTCGTCGCCTGGACGAACAAGACAAGGTTGAGTACCGTGCCGCAGTCCTGTCCTCTGTAGGTACGAGTCGCGGTATGATAATCCGTCCTCTCACAAAGATAGAAGTGGCAAGTTCACGTGGTGAAGTGCTTTTGAAACTGTTGGAAAAAGTGGAATCGCTTGCTGAGATACCGTTTCAGACGATGGAAAAGAATCCTCAAGGAAACCTGAAGGAAGGAGAGACGGGAATAAGAGAGCATGAATTATGCAGCAACGACGAATGAGTGAAGTCAGAAAAGCGAGAATGAAGCCGAGGATGGAGATGAGAATGAAGAGAGATATAGTGATGATGATAGTGAGAGTGATAGTGAATCGAAAGAAGAAGAGGTGATGTGGAGATCTTACTTTCACAACATGGTGAAAAAATTGGGAGTGGCCGATACCTATCCCACACAGAATACAAGAGCAATAGAAGAGCGATTTAGTTTCTTCCCACCAGGACCATTACGAGGATATTGAACTAGGTCCTTCTTTCTCCAAAGAACATTTACCCCCTGTCAGTCCTGCTAACACCGCTACTTCCAATGGAACTGTTACTGTCCTTAGCCACCTTGCGTGCATGATAATCATCATTCAACATCATGCGTCCAATCTCCATCTCCACGACTTCCAATAGCCGTTCTAGTGCTTCTTTTCTGCTCCTTCCCACTTCAGGACCCACTTCCAAGCTCCTGACCCCACCTTGACCGATGCTGTAGAGCGAAGCACAAAACGCAAGAGAAGGGTCAATGATCTTTTGTTTAGAGGAATTGGGGTCTTTAGGTGGTGGATGACGTCCTAGGATGCAGGAGGGTGGCTTGAGAGGTGACAGAATCCATGATTGCGCTGAGAGGTTGCCAGTCAGTGTATGGCGGAGGTGACGTTATGGTTTTCTCACTACTTACTCTCGATCAGGTCAACAAGATATCTGATCTCAGTCTCGTCTTCACCTCGCAAGTTTGGAAGCGGTTCACGGGATCGGCCTAGGCGCTCCGGTATATTTGCCGTTAAAGAATCCATTTGTAGTCTTTATCACCAGGATGAACTGGAAAGGAGCAATTGAAGAACGATCTATATGGCGAGAAACCGGTGAAGGATAGTGTCATCTGCAGGGTTTAAGGGAGTACGAGAATGTGTTTGTTTGGTTACACAGTGAGGCGGGAGAGTGGAAAAGTGTGATCATTCGAGGCAGCAAACTTTGTGTAGCGGTGGGAGCGATCCAACAACATCGAAGCTGCTCAACATGCAACATGTACGTATGGAAAAGAGGTTCGGTGGATGGTTCCCAGCTCTCCAATCGTATGATCCCATCATGTGTGCCATCATCAGAGGACTATGAAGGGTTATAGTCAGACTAATATGGTTCGTACTACTTTTGCATTAACTTACTGTCATGTTGCAACGCAAAGATTATGTCATGCTGATAAGTACTATCGCTGGGAATACGCAACTTCTTAGTTTTCCTACTGCGGTAAATTTGCTCCTCCCTTCTCTATTCGATGGTTGGATTACGTTTTTGTTCTCATATTTCCTCATTATGCTCCTCCACCATCTCTTCTATCAGCTGCCCACTCTTCTGCTTGTTTTCTGTATCCTCTTTCTTCGACTTCATCCTGTTCGCATTACTTCTCTTGACTGCCATTTCTTCCAGGGTATGCAACAGGCCCAGCAATGCCTCTTCTCTCGTTGTTCCGCTATGCAGTCCAAGATCTACAAGCTGAGGCCGACCGGGCGCTGGGCTGGTGGAATGGGCAGTAAGGGTAGCAAGATAGTCATTCGAGTCGAAATGACTTTGATGCACGAGGACGGCTATGTCGTAACCAGACCCAAAGACAGTGTCGGCGGTCAATTCTACATAGGTAAGAGTTCGGTAGTCAGCTAAGGTGACGGGCTTGGCTCTATTTGTTGAGTTCACGCTCATCTTGGGTCAAGGTATTGATGAGTGCATGGCGAAAAGCAGAGCATAGTCGTTATATACTGAGAATTTCGTAATAGTTTGCTCGCTTCAGCAGCAATCACTGACGTGCCGAATGATCTGCCGAATTCCAATCACGACACAGGCTCCAGACGATGATACAGGTCCTCGTAAGGCGCAGAAAGATGGCCAGGAAAGACGATCAACCTCACTTTCGACTCATCCATCAACCAACTAACACACCATCGCAGGACCTACATCGCCAGTCTTCTCCCATTACCACCACGAGATGAGAACTGGGCGCTGACAATCCCCTAGTGCCATGGAGACCTACCGCTGTGCAGTACTAGGTCTGGAAGAATGGAGCTGCCAAGAAGCCCAAAAAGTCCTAATGTTCTTTCAACTTAAACCTCGGGTTAATTGGACCCGAAAAGAGGCAATAAAGAGATTACGGTCATGAGGAGTACAAACAGCCGATGAGGTTGTAGAAGTTGAAGAAGTAATAGGCGGGTTGGGTCCTGGCTAAGGAGGAAGGGAAGATAAAGGAATAAATTAGCGCAACGATGGATTCATGTGCCGCGGCGTTGGTGCTGCCAATGTCTACAGGGTCTAGAATGCAGAGATCTAGAACGCCAAGATGCTGTTCATCCCATGCGCATGTAGTGGGGCACGGCGCGCAGGAACGATATCAGGAGATGAGTGTTGGTGGCGCTTGTTATTGATGCTTGTACGCAAACTCAGGGTCGATGCTTGGCTAGAAGATGATCCATCAATCAATGATTTACTACTAAACGCCACCAGTTTTGCAAAATTGATATCGTGTGATGTGGAGATGAGAGAAGCCATGAGGTAAAAAATATCTCTTTCGCTTTCGTCAGATGACAGTCGTCTAAACAACTCCATTCCTATGCAACACGAGAAAACGCCACAAAAGGAACGCCATGCTATGCAACACCCGAATGTACATATCAACATACCAACATGCCATCGTATCCATTACGTCCCAACGTGTCATGTCCCCCAGTCATCCCATTCCCCGTTTTTCCGTTGTTGTGATCGTTCCCGACTCGCACTTTTCTTCCTCTCTTTTGGCGCCGGATCTAGAAACCCGTCTGGTATGTCATTCCAATTTTGTGTTCCTTTTGGTGGCGCAGTCACGGTCTGTACTTTTTGCGCTTTGCGTTGGTCGACCGCTTGCTCGTCACTAGAGACTTCGTAATCGTCGTCTTCGTCTTCGGATATATAGTTGTACTGGTCAAACTTTTTCCTGTCGATTGTCTGGAGTTGAACATCGCCATCAGCATACATGCCGCGTTCTCTCCCTAGAATTTGGTCGGCTTTGTTTGGACTTCTTCGTCCGTCGATTGGGCCTTTCGCGATGCCGTTGGTAGTGGTGAGGTATTGGGTCTGCTCGCCGCGGCCAAGTGGTGCTTGCCATTCTGGACGTCTGGTGGCTCGTGGGGGAGGCTGGCTATATTGGCCAGGCATCCATCCGTTCGGAGCGCGAGTGGGACCCCTAAACTCTGCTTCAGTAGGAGTATCAACACCCCAACCAGCAGCGCGCTCACGCTGCTTCTGTATCTGTTCTTCTCTTTCCCTTTCCCGTTTTATCCGCTCCCGTGCTGCCAGCCACTTCGGACTGGGTTCCCAAGACCACCCGTCTCCTGTTGTGGTTACAAGCGGTATGAACCACTTCAGCGGCGAAGGGCCAAAAACATGTGCGATGTTGCGTTTCCAACCTAGGTCGAAGGCGTTAGGTAGCATCTCGTTGTCGCGCTCGTCAAGATAGCTGTCGTAGCGGTCTTGGTACTGCTGGCGTTCTCGATACTCGTAGGACTGGTAGTGCGGGTGCGAGTAACCGTTCGCATGGCCTGGTACGGGAGAGCGCGAGGTAGAGCGAGAGGGCGGCTCGCCCTCCTCGGGTCTGGTCACTCCCGGAAGAGCGTTCGCGTGAATCTCGCGCAACTGGTCGCCAACACTCAAACGTCCGTTCGCTTGCGCATCCATATAGTTTCGGTCGTTGAGCTGATGCTTCATCGTGTTCCGGAGTGGTGAGAGGTAGCGCGTCTTCTCCAGACTTTCTATCGTAGTCTGGCCCCTAACTGTAAGCCATAGATGCCATGCAGTAAAGCCTGTTATGACTATGCCAATGATGCCGGATAGTACGGCAAGTAAGACATAGTTTACGGGCATGAAGGACTCAGTGTATTGTCCATCACTGAGTATCTCACTCCAGACCCAAGTCGCAGAAGTTGCAAAACAGACCCAGCAAAAGAAAGAGAGGTATGATAAGAAGAGCACAAAAGCCTTGTAGTTGCGAAGACCGACGCAAGTCGCCAGCCATGGACAATGATGGTCCATCTTCAGGACGCAGCGCTTGCATGTGGAGCAGTGGTGAGAGCGGTCGGGCTTCTTGGACTGGCACTTGTTGCAGAAGCGTAGTTCACCGGTCGATGCCTTGACGGTGAAGGACGTGTACTGCATCTCTCCTCCTTCTTGCGATGGCAGGTGGCTGTAGCCATTTTTGATATTGAGCGGCGATCCCGGGTCGGTGAATACGGCGGTAGTGTAGCTCCAGTTGAGCATGAGATAGAGGAAGATGCCGAGCGTAGACGAGAACTTTCCTGTCCAGCGTGTTAGTAATCGAGTTTCCCAACTTCATGTGACGTGGTCTTATTGGACGTAGGATAAATTTGGATTGTGACATATATATAGAAAGGAGACGCACCCGTCCAGACATTCTTCGAGGGCACAAAGCCGATGCCTGCCTGGACCCATACGGCCCACGACGTCAGGCCGTAGACGAAGACCAGCGGAAAGTATGTGACGGCGGTGCAGCAGTACCGCTCAACCTTCCTGGCCCAGCCGCGACGGCGCATGGTTCTTGAGGGGGAGATTGGGGGAGAGGGCGAGCCCAACGTGGCCATAACTATGGGCGCAGCGAGTGGCCGGGCATGTGGTGCGGTCGATTAGGGAATGGATGTTTCTGCCTTGCGAACCCCGTGTATGGCGCGGATCGAGGATGGGCGGGCTGGAGAAGGGGGAGGATGCGGAGGACAAGAAGCCGGTGCACGACTAGTTTCAGGGTGCAGCGGCGCACACCATGTCACAAACTAGCAAGTAAGAGGGCGGGAAACGGTAGAATAAGAAAGCTAAGGCTATAGAAACAAAGTCGCACAAGAATCACCACCCGCCGTCGTGATGTTGGAGATGCGGAAGTCGTGTCCGGAGGTGTCGTCGTCGTCGTAAGCGTGTCGAATGGCGACGATTGAGGCGCATGATGGGTAGCGCGTCCCTGAGATGCATGTGGCGCGGCTTACCTATGATCGACCTCGACAACCACGCCGTGCACGTGACGGCGGCCGTTGCTGGGGAACCATAATTTCGGATACGTATGCAAGACACAACAACGCTAGGTGCAAGTGCAAGTACAAGGCGCAAAAACAACGTACACGGTAAGCTGATGGCGACGAGGAAGGTCAGACGTCTCTCTTGGGGCGCTTTTGGCCAGTTTCAGCTGGCCAGTCGCACAATCAGCCTGCAACCGCCGCGCCAGCTGGAGCAGCGTTATCCACTTGGCCAGTGGTAAGATGATGACAATCCCGGTTGCATGCGCGATAATCTAAGGTAGCCTGATACAGTGGTTACAAAACGCAATGTCGGTGCCACACCCCGGTAGGCACCCGTATTGCTCCCGCCGCGACCTGCGACATTTAGAGATAGCCGTCGCCCAGCCTGATCTGCTTCGGTCCTGCCAGCCATTGTTCTAACCAACTTAACGCCCACCGAGCGCGCCATCGTCGTACTTTGTTATTGCCATAGCGTCCCCCCCCACCCCGAGTCTTCGCGGACATGTCTAACAACACTCTTCTAACAACAACTTTTGGCAACACGATATAGCCCGGCATGCTTGCATCCAGGAAGCGGCCCACGCCGCTGCTGCTGCTCTTCGTCCTCGTCCTCATTGGCATATGGTACCACAGCAGAGACACTGACCACATATACCTGCAATGGATGTCCTCGATTGAGTCGCGGCCTGCAAAGATACCCTCAAACAGAACATTAGGCTTCGGCGCCGTCGTCGTCGTCTCCAAGGAAGGCTCCTCGCGCCGCCAGCCGCTCATCCAGGCGGCCAATGTCACCGACATCGACCTCACCATCCCGCCACAGCCAGAGTGGACCGAGGGCGATGTCCAACGCTTCATCAACGGGCAAGAGAAGGTCCAGAAGGGGTCTATACTAGCGTGGTTAGGGCACCACAACGCCCTCAAGTGGTAAGTCATCCCTCGTTGCCCGGCACCCGTCTTGGCGTGCATCCGCCGCTGTAGAGCTGCTGCTGACTCGCTTATTAAGGTTTCTCGATTCTGACCTCGAGACGGCTCTCATTCTCGAAGACGACGTCGACTGGGACATTCGTCTGCGCAGCCAACAGATTCCGCTCGCGGCAAGCGCTGCCCGCCAGCTCCTTCCCCCGCCGCGCTCCCAGCACCCCTACGCCAACGCAGCTAGCAACCATACCCAGTACTGGGGCGACCAAGATGCCTGGGACCTACTCTATCTCGGCCACTGCGGTGATTACTTCGACGTCGTCACTGAGGACGGACCCAAGACCGACCGCCAATCCTTTAATCTGACTGCTATGCCACACATCCTATACCAGGACCCTACCCTCCCCGCATGGTACAACCTACATCCCTTCACACAGGCTTTGTTCCGCCTACTGGGCATGCCTGAAGGGTCACGCGTCATCCACCGTTCCAAGTTCCCGCTCTGCTCTTTCGGATACGCCGTCACCCGTCGCACCGCCGAACGCCTCCTCAACGATCTCGCTCCACCCAAGCTGAAGAAAACTGGACCTCGCGCATTCGATGTTGCGCTTCTCCACGCATGTAACAAGGGAGAGAACACGCCATCTCCCACACCCGAGTGGCAGAATGCAAGGAATCCCCTGACCCGAAGCAAATACCCGAGCCCCGGACTCCGCTGCTGGACGCTCAACTCTGAACTATTCCACCACATGCCAGGTCACAGTGAGATTGACCTGGTGGGCGAGAAAAGCGGCGAGTCCGAACACGGTATCCCCCCGGTAGACCTGGCGGCACAAGCTCAGGTCGTCTTTCGAAACGAGACCACAAACATCGACTGCGGATTCTGGAGCGGCGCCTTTGCATTCGACGAAAAGGATACCGACCGACTCCACTACCTCCAAGAAAAGGTTGGCAGACAAGGCATATGTCTCAAAGAAGACAAGAAAGAAGAGCGCAAATACCCGGCAATAGATTCGATATGAGAACACCTCGACGCACCACCACCACAACATGACCACCTTCCATGTACATATTAGATTTCACGACGAGCAACTTATTGGCGAAATACCCGGCTTGGGTTTACGGGCGTTTTGTAGGAGTACGAAGTAGGATTTCACCAGCGATATGATAGTCCGATCAAGGGCGCATATGGCCTTTTTTCCAGCGTTTTAGCTTTGACAACTTTTGGGGGCAATATACCATAACGGCGAATTTCAGCAATCATGGCGTATGTATGCGAGCGGCATGGTTTGGAGACCACCTTTTTTCTTTCCCTCACGATTATCAGCATAACTTTGAGCGATACTATGAAACCAATCTACGTTGTTTTTTACCATCCTACATCCTTTGCTCCTGGGCTGATGAATCTTTTACGTGATGCACTTACCGATTGCTCCAGCTCGCACGCGAAAACAAATCTTGTTCTCTTCTCGGTACACGGCAACATGACTGAACGATCGTAATACCATACTTCTCCACTTTCAATCCCACACAACAGGTGGGGCCGTATCTCAACACCGCGCAATCACCGACGTCACGGCGAACTTCAAGGCGAACGGTATTCATCAACACTAAACATGCATTACGAAAACAATGACGCACCAGCTACAGCAAACTCACCCCATTCTCAAAGACCCTGTACCCCAGATCTACAAATAGAAGGAGAAGAAAAAAACATTTGTTCATACAACTTACATAAACTCTCGCGTTCCTGGCGATCCGTCCATTTCGGTTTCAAAAACCGCAAATGCAAGCACAATCCCGGCACCGAGGATTCCCATGACGATCTTTTCATTTTTGTCCTCTGACAAGCAACCCTGAACCTGGTGAGGACATGAAACAAGCTTTTTGGTGCTTGGTGTCGGCCCGATGCCACGTTCGCGGGTTAAGGGGGAGGGGAAAGAGGGGAAATGAGAGGAGGGTGTGTTCACGCGCGTGTGCGTGCGTATGACTGGAACTACGTGTTTGGAGGAATAGAATTTTATGTAATCATTGGTCCTTGGACAACCAACTCTGCCTTTACAGCCTCCGGATATGTTTACGTTCCGTTGTGTGGGTTAGTCCAAGAGAAGGTGTGCTACTCTCAGCCATTGCTTGCCACAGAGCCTTTATCCCCAGAAAGTTCGACTGCAGGGTGAACCTCGGCTTGGTCTTTCAAGTGAGCGGCCCTGGCTGCTTCGCTTTGGAAGTCCAATTCGTCGGGTGTAATTGAGTTCCTCAAGTTGTCTAACGTGTCGCAGTCATGCCTGCCATATTTCGATCTCTTCCACTCATGCAGTAACCCGACCACAGACATGTGTCCATTGTTTCGTGCTCTGTAAATTGCCCTTCTGTAGTTCCTGTTGTGTTGTCCCTCGAAATCGGCTCCTGTCTTGAGGAGAAAAGTGACCATCTCAAGACTGCCTACTTCGGCGGCTATCTCAATTGCGGTCTTGCCCAATATACCTGGAGGTGCGTTGACTTCTGCTCCAGCTTTAATCTAGACAGTGACGATCTCGATGTTGCCTATGATAACTGCATCTTGAAGTAGTTTGTAGCCTACGTCGGATTCCCTACGAAAATTGACGTTCGCTCCAGCAGCTATCAATTTGCGTACCATAGACACATTCTCTCTCGTTACTGCCAACTGGAAAAGCCGCACTGTTGATCATAAAATCATCCAGTCCTTTTATGGAGTGCTTAAGACCATGCAGGCTTGGCGGGGTCCTCTGCCGTCTTACAGTCGCCATACTCAATCGCTTTTGCGAGACCAAAATACAGCCATTGTTGCATATGATCATCTCCCATGATCTGTCTCATCTCATTCGGTTTCAGGCCAGCTTCTAGGATCGCTTTTTCGAGTTCGAGATCTCTAGAGGACCATGCAGAGATGTATGCAGCAGTAAGTTGACGTTGTCGCTCCAGATATTGCTTCTTGCTCGTATCATACCATGGGAATTTCAAAAACCTCTTGAGGTAGGTGGACTTCCAAGCAAACATGGCGAGCTCGAAAGGGCTTCCGTATGGTAATATCTTATTCGAAAAAGGGCCATTGTATCGCCCAGTATACGGACTGAATCCAGTCTGAAGGAGGACGTCAACGACCTTGTCATTAGATAAAATTACAGCCCGGCTAAGAGCGGCGCTTCCTTTCTGAGATATCTGGTGATCTAACAATCTTATGCATTCAGCGAGTAATGGCCGTACCAGATGCATGGCATGTTCAATCGCATTAGCGAGAAAAGCGCAATCAGTGTACGGACAGCCGGTGAAGATTATCGCACCATGACTGGTCAAAGTCCTGATTGCATCGTCATACTCGTATTGAACTGCAACTTGCAGTACATTGAATGGATACTCGTCGAATTGATAGTTGACGGTCTCTGCTTCCTGCAAAGCCATTTCGTTTACTCCTGCATTGAGGAGTACGTCAAGTAGAGATAGGTTTCTGTCCTTCACAGCATTGAATAGAAGGGTTTCGCCAAAGCTCTTCCAGTCCTCGTCCGGATCGGTAGCAATCAGTATCCGTCGGAGAAGATCCAAATCCAGATCATCTCGAGTGCCTCTCATAATTTGATGAAAACGACGGCTTGGAATCTTGTATCGGACGATAGCCTCGACATGGATATCGATAGGTTGACTGAGGACATAATCAGTGGTTTGCTGATGCTCATGAACTTGATGTTGACTCTTTAGCCGGTCGATGTCTTGGAAGATACGGTCGGAATTGTTGGAGATGAATTCGTGCATGTACACATAAAGTGGTACTGAATATACAGGGGACCTATCAACCGTAGGAGGACAGGATAGTGACGATGGATTCTCCCTCGATTTCGTCGTCCCATCCGCAGCATTATCTCCATGCATTTTGGGCAAAGTGTCTAGGCTCGGTCCACCGTAGATCGGCCAAAAGATGGAAACTTCTTCAGGTAGCTGGTCGTTTTGGTCTCCAATATCATCCACAGCGGAAGGTTCTTCGTCATATTTTTCGATCTCTCCATAGTATCCATGCTCTGGTAATGGAATCAGTTGCAATTCGTCGTCTTCTTTGATTGGCGATGGTGTGGAGATCTCTATGTTTGGTGGTGTCTGACAGCGGGGCGAAGGATTCAATTCTATGGCATACTCTCAGTGAGCCGTCAAATTCCAATGAGCTTCCTACCTACTTGATTTATAACGAACAAGAGTGCTCTCTCGATGCCTAAGCTTTTGACGATCTAGTCTTGACTGTGGAATCGTTATACCGCGGACTTTGACAATAGTCGGGCGATGGCGTTCGTTCAAGCGGCTGAGAATAAAGTCCCACTCCTCTTTGCGCACATTCTTGGACACACGCCATCTTTTCAGGGATCTTTCGTATTGTGGTTTTCTTCTTACCAGTTAGCCTAATGTGTTTCAGTGTCGTAATCCCCTTACGTTTTTACAAAGCCTTGATTGGCCATAACACGGATAACTTCGGACAGTGGCCTATCCTGCTCTATGTATAGGTTCAGTATGTCATCCTTACGTATCGTCCATTCGGACTCGTCTTCTTCCGATCTCTTGGGCATCTTCGGATATATTCTTCTACGTGCTACCGTTATCACAACTCGGAAAGTAATATAGTAAGACGGCTCCTCGGCACTAGGCACAGCCGAGTATCGCAGTGCAGCGAAATTCGCATGACCTGAGCAAAGTCACCGGCATGCACGAAATGATTGAAGATGGCAGTATAGTGTTTTAAAGAAGGGTGAAGAGGTATGGCTAGACAAGTGTTCAAGGTCAGAAGAGAGGGGATAGAGGCTCGTTCACCTGAGTAAAGGCGTGTGTCACGCTATTGGTCGCTTTCGAAATCATCGACCCACCGGATGCAGCAACCGCGCCTCCACGTCCTTGACCTTCCGGTGATTGGTGTATGCCAAAATCTTCGACAGCACTCGCCACTCATGCAGACGAACAGCGCTTCCGGTGTGCTGGCCAGCGGTGGGAGAGTGTTGGAAGCGATGCTAGCAAGTTCTTTTTTCAGTTCCACCAAAGGTAGTGCGAATTGGAACGCTCAATCCCGAAAAGCAAGAAGCCATTCACTGGTCGTCGGTAGCTCTCCACCAAGGCTGAGGCTAAGAATTCGTCATCGCATAGACCAGGGTTGCTGCGCCTGCCCAGGATGATTGGTCGAAGCCAGAATCTCCTTAGAATCTCTAGATCTGGTGCGCCTACCTTGAGAAACTACGCTAATGTAAGCGACAACGGCCAGGTGTCGGAGTTGCTGACATGTATGTGCAGACCGGCCGGCCGAGTCCTTTCGACCCTCTTAGGGATTATCAAACCAAGATGCGGGCGTGAACTGGTTGGTTGCTGCCATAATCTCCGTTCAAGGGACACATGATACCTGGTATATAGTAGTTCTCCTTCTCTGCTGGGTGCAAGATTAAGCAGCAGTTGCAGAGCGGCCACCGGAATCTACCTACAATCTTCATAACAACGAATGTTGGAGCTAGCAGTCATTTCAAATTTTCGAAAACAAGATACAGGCACCAATAATGGTACTGGACACTCAAAGCATTGTTGCAGTCATTGCACTGTTGATCACGTGTCCCCCTACTATCTGGCTGCTTTACAAGCTGTACATGCGATATCGACATCGAGAAAACTACGGTATATATATGCTCCCCAAGATTCTACTAATCCATATACTAAATCTGATGCGGGAATGAGTTCTCTTCTCCCTATTCACACACCAGCTCCGAGTGTACCGATATCGAGACAAAACCTTTTACTTCAGTATCAACGTTCGCACACTTGGTCGTTGCATACAACGATCATGCTAGAAGAATTGGCGTCTGCAGCTCACTATAACTCCCGTGGTAAGAGATAGCATTCCTGGGCGTCTGAACATATCACTGACCATATACAGACCTGAGACACTAGTTGAGCTCAACATAACGCAGGAAAACTACTTTCTCCGCTCCACCATGTAGAGCGCATCACCTAGATGGGGGTATCGATCGGTTTATCGGAAGCAAGCGCCGACCCTGTCCAATACAATAGGGTGAGAATCGTGGATTTGATACACGTGAAAGGTGTGTATGGGTCAAATGCTTCATTTGCTGGAGAAGTACGGGCGGATAGGATAAGTAGGTGGAACTATGTGGAGACCACCCATTGCTTGCCGTACCTAGGCCGAATGATATTTGTACTTCGGCTTGTAATGCATGCGGGTAATACGCACGAGCGAGTTGTCGCTGTTCCTTCTGGTGTGGCATTCAAGCCATGTTTCAGGTTTTGGAGACCACCGTCTAACAACAGAAGGCTTAAATAACTTTCCTTCGATACCATGCTAAATCGAAACTACCATCCTCAAGCTCTTTACTATCATACTCTCCAGCACTAAAGAAAAAAACGCCCGACAGTTTTCAAACACCCGTCTTGTCCTCCTGATTTGCCTCACACCAAATCCTCTTATAAGCAGAAGTCTCGTAGGCCTGTAAGCTTTTGGAGTGATCTTTATCTTCCATCTCCTATACGACGCCTGCCACCATCCTGTCACCAGGCCTCAGCGTCGGGACTATGCTCCCATCCCTGGCTTGAAAATCAGTAAATGGTTTCATGCCGATCCTTTGGGAGTTCTGGAAGATGAGGGATTGCTTGTATCAATTTGGGGTCTATAAGTAAGCTGTAGAAGAACACATAGCACGGAAGAGACACGATACGCTGTCTCTGACTCTGTAATATTTGGGTATTTCTTATATGGGACTTATCGATATGCCGCAAGTGTGGTTGGCTCATCAGCTGTGGTTCGCTACCGAAGCACTGTCATCGCAACGATGCTAAATGCTGAGACACAACAGTCACCGACTGACATTTTCATTATGTTTCATCAAGTTCTCCATTTCCTCCCTTTCTTCTCTATTTTGACGTACGCCTACTCCACTTGAACAACAGGTGAATAGTTAACAGCAATAATATGGAATACCTCGACAATCTAGACCATGACGCCATGAACGCATTCAGGGAACTAAATAATGACACCGTACCACTTCATCAAATATCTGCACTGAAACTATCAACCGAAATGAAAGACCTGCTCCAGTCAACCAAGCAGCGTAAGACTCCAGTCAAAGGAGCAGCTGATCGTAAGTTTGGCAACATGGACTACCTCTTCAAGCTCAGCGACCCTATCACTCGCACAATCCTCGCCTCGGCCGCCATCCTTCCCTCCCACCCCCGAATCATCCAGGGAGAAGGCGAAGACGGTATCGCGCAATTCTGCCATGTCAGCGACCTCGACATTTCAAAGATCAAGGACTGGCTGGCCAAAGAATACCCAGACATTTCCCCAATCTTTGCGCCTATTAACAAGGCACGCAAGGCTTTGTCTCTCGGTTCGGCGTACCCAACTCTTGGATACGACACTACACTGCCACATCACCGTCCTGACAGCAGGGCGTGTGAGTATCTCCCAACACAGGACCAATTCCCCGTGTGGTACTTCTTCTATGGCACGCTGGGGAATAGTTCGTTTCTGAACGAGTTGTTTGGGTTGCCGCCCGAAGAAGATCGCGCACTAGTTCCAGCTTTAATTTATGGAGGAAAGCTCAAGACTTGGGGTGGCAAGTACAATGCTCTGATCGACGACGACCCTGAATCGCGGGTTGATGGATGGGCGTATGAGGTTGTCTCGCAGGAGCAGGAACACGCCCTATGCATGTATGAAACGGCGAGGTATGAAGTAGTGAGGGTGGAGATCAAGCTAGATGGGCATAGCGGAGGGCGCTTCGTGAAAGGATGCGCATTTCGATTCGCGGGAGAGAGGGGTGAACTGGATTGAAACTTTTCCTGTGGTGAGTAAAATAGAGATGCACTGTATAACGCAGTAGCACTTGTAATGTAGTAATGTATTAAGCATTGATAGATGAGGAACATCTGTACAAATAAGATGACAAAGGTATAACTCGCCCTATGGGAAAGCAGATTCTATATCCCGGGATATGTTATGCCAGAGATACGCCATGCGCCACGCTGAAAATGTAGACAGAAAAAATGTCAAAAGATGAATCAGAGTTCGAAGTTGTCAAGCCAGTGCTTGATGACCACCCTGCCCTCGTTGAATGAAGGCTTGTTCATACGCACGATAATGGCCGCGTGGGAGTGTCGGTGGTTATGTATGTAGACCGGGTGCTTCATGAAGCCCACGTTGTCCAGCGCTTCGATCATCTTGAATTGGTCATCGGTAAGGGCCAATGTCGGGAAAATGACCTTCGCAGCATCCTTTTGCTCCTGTATCGAATCGGCGTCCGATTTGGGCTTATCCTTGCGCGAGCGCGGTGAGATGGGCTGGGTGGGAGAGGCCACATGTTCGAAGCCCTCGCTCAGATAATCTTGGCTCTGGGCATGGTTCGCGTTCTCATACATGCCCTCGGCTTCTCGTCGCATGGCAGTGATCATGTTGGGTATGCGGTAGCGTGCGTAGTCGATGCCAGATCTGCCTTCTTCGTGTAGTCTTATGCGTTGACCGCTGCGAATCGTCTGAACAGCCGAGTTGATGAGGAAGGCCGACACACCAAATGGTATGAAGACCGTCAGAACTGCGACGATCGTCGCCCGTCCCAGTATTGTCCTTGTGCCTTGCGCCAGTCGTTGTGAGAAAGCTGGGGGTTCTTCAGGCTCCTTTGGCGAGACTGGGTGATCGCCATCGACGATAACTTCCTCATAGTCTGGGATGTAGTTTATCTTGATGTCGTCTGGGTCGACGAAGGGGTCGGTTTGTGAGATGCCGGCGGTATAGTATGTGACTGTTCGGTCATTCACGACGTTTGCGTATAGACTTCGGTGCTTGAACTGCGCAAGGCCTCGGATGAAGATGCTCTCGGGGTCTGCGAGTACAGATAGGAGCGATCGGCCTGTGTCTCTAAACTTGTCGACGCCAAACAGTTGTCTGCCGCTCATGGAAAGCGTTCGCGCTCCCAAGACGTTCCATATGTGGCTGTGGTAGCCTTTGAGGGGCGTTCGCACGCCGAGATGTGGTGTCGCGAAGGTCGTGAAGTTCTAGAGAGTCAGTACACTGTGTGGTGGGGTCATGATAGAGGCACGTACGACTGGCTGTATCTTCTCGAAGACGCCTCTGTGATAGAGCAGACCGATGGCATAGCGTGCGATCAAGCCTCCTAGCGAGTAGCCGGCGACGCTGATCTTAGTTATGTCGTGTCCGGCTTTGGCTAGTTCTTCTATCTTGCCCTCGACCTCTTCTGCTACACGCTCGCCGCCAGTATCGACACCATCGTAGGTGAAGCTGCCAGCGTTGCGCTTGGCCACGAGGATGTGAAGTTTGTTTTCTGGAAATCTCTCGCCCAGTGTGGTACTGACATATTTCAGGTGCTCAGGGTTCCCCCACAGACTGGTTGCGGTCAGCGGAAGTGCTTCTTCTTGACATGATAGGAGGCGATAAGGCCTCGTACAGAGACGTACCCATGGACGAGGACACAAAGGTGGTCGGCTTTCTTGGTATCGGCAGAGGTGGACATGGCGAAAGACGTGAAGTTTGCTGGCCTGGGAATTAGGGTGGAAGGCGCAGTGTATGTATGTCGCCCCGGCGGCCAGAAGTCGTCCGTGGGAGGCGCAAGTCTGACCGAGACGCGCGCAGCCTCAAAAGCAAGTCACCTGCGGCCAGGACACCACTTATGTCACGACAAAGTAGCACGACCGTCTCGGATTGGCGTATAGATGTGCAAATGTGGTTAGAAGACAGTTGCACATCAATTGTGGGCGCTGAACAGGTGAAAGTCGGTGTTTTCGGAATGCGCAACAGTTGCATCACCGCGTCATGACGGAATTAACGATCAGATCGCCGCCGTCGCGTTCGCCCGCGTCCGTGGACCGTGGACCGTGGACTAGGGACCCTTTATTTAGCGCTAGAGAATCTACAGGGCTGAGACGCGCATCTCACCTCATCAATCACCTTCACCTTCTGGCTCACTCTAGCTCCTTTGGGATAGCTGAAGCTCATACTGGAGCTTGCTGGTAACCTTGATTGCAGCGTATTGTTGTCATACTGCACTTGATGAAGTTGATGAGGCATCAATACGGACCTCAACGCGACGGCCTCTCATCAGCCGCCTTTGCATTCACGTCAATCTTCTCTTGCGCATTGCGATATTGATTGATCAGACGTCACTCGCTCATTCCAGTGCAATATCGTGCAGTCAAGCGTGCAGCTCTCGTCGATTACAAGATCGGGCTCCATATAGTTGCGACTGTCAGCGCATAGCTACTCAGCTGTTATAGCCTGGTAGGTTACGAGCGCGTTAAGCTTGGCATTGTATCTACTTACAGGAAAGGATACACCGTAATCAAAACAAACATGTGGCC